>Ga0222647_1000021_pt1 | contig 80257 bp, 70 predicted proteins | sample AntAcemetagen333_FD_179864 | JGI IMG/M metagenome (GOLD analysis project Ga0222647, IMG submission 179864) | Saline water microbial communities from Ace Lake, Antarctica - #333 | ecosystem: Environmental > Aquatic > Non-marine Saline and Alkaline > Saline | place: Antarctica: Ace Lake...
ACGAATCTACCGAATTAAACCGAGCATAGAACTCTTGAGCATTCTGCCCTTCAAAATTGATCATATCTTTACCATTTTATTGATTCATAAGGTAATATTTTATATGCATCTAAAGGGTCACCTCTAATTTTTAATATTCCGCTTTCAATGTTCCATTCCCAGGTGCCTATACGTGTAGCGTTAATAATATTCTTTAGGTGCTGCGATTCAACTGAGAGGGCGTTGCCAACTTCTATAAGCTCTATACGGTTCTTTCTAAGCTCAAAAAGCTGTACTACCTGATGTACCAGAGATTCCAAAGCCGATAATTGATTTGGCTCTAGCTTTCTAGGCTTATCGTCTATTACGAAAAGCGTGCCTAGAGCATTCCCTTTACTACTCACCAATGGTATACCTGCATAAAACACCATATTTGGGTTGCCAGTGACTAGAGGGTTATCCTTGAACCGTACATCTTTTCGGGCATCTTCTACAATGAAAAGTGCATCAGGTGTTTTTATTGCATGAGCACAAAATGAGTGATCAATGGATGTTTCAGTGGTATCTAATCCCTTGTGTGATTTAAAAAACTGCTTGGTATCAGTAACAAGAGAAACTAGAGATATGGGAGTATCACATATACTCGCCGCTAGGCTAGTAATAGTGTCATATTCTTTTTCTGGCAGAGTGTCCAAAATCTGAAGAGACTTAAGGTCTTGTAATCTTCTTTGTTCAAAACCTTCGGGAGTATGTTTTATCATTTTAATGACGTTAAAAACGAAGATATAAAATTATCGAAGTTTTAGTTTGTCATATTTATGAAATGTTTAAATAAATAAATTATAAGGCGTTAGTAGATAGAGGTAGTTAAATTGATAGAATTTAGTTTTTCCTGATGATTTTATTGATAGGGCAATGAACTCATCACTTCACCTTAAAAGTCAGAGCCTCCAGGTTTATTCCTGTACAAATTTAGACCTATAGATATTCCAGTGAAGAACCCGCTATACTGTCTTCCTCCTGGGTTAGAATATCCCCACTGAGAGACATTGGATAAAATGGGAATAGCACCTAAATGACTTGCGAAACCTATATTATAAAGCACTACAGATCGTCTCATCTTATGGCCTCTTCCCAGTTTGTAGTTTACTACCATCTCCGTAGATACTATGCCTCGGCTTACTCTTTTGGTGTCAAAACTTTGTTCTCTGCTATTATAAAGCCTTTCGTTATTTGTGCTTATTCCTACTGCCGTCTTCTGATATAGCTTTAGCGTATTCCATTCTTTGTATAAGATGCCGATGGTAGGAGATACCGCAAATTGTAACGGTCTCGTTTCTGATACATTGGAGAGTGAGTTAGAAGTAATCAGATCTATACCATAGCGAATACCACTACTAGTCTGATATTCTACCGATAAACCGCCTGTCACAAAATCTGTGGCAGGATTTATAAATAACTTAAAAGGAGTACTAATAGATACGTACTTGCTGTGATCTGGCTGCACTGGACAACTGTCGCAAACTGCTGATATCTCCAAATTAAGCATCATAACTATCAAAGCAGTAAAAATTTTCATAAATCCAAGATAGAGTTTTCCTTGTCTTTCCGAAGATTAAATATATTTTTACCATCTATATGTCAGAAACACACACTTGGTTCAAAAGCTATCCAGAAAATGTACCACATACCATAGATAATGATAAGTACAAATCACTTGCTCATATTTTTGATGACGCTGTGGCTAGGTATGGTGATAAGATCGCCTTTCAAAACATGGACAAAGCACTGACTTTCAATCAACTGAAAGCTGATGTAGATGCATTTTCGTGGTACTTACAAAACAAGACCAATCTAAAACCCGGTGATAGAGTAGCTATACAGATGCCTAACTTGCTGCAGTTTCCTATTGCCATGTTTGCAGTTATCAAGTGTGGTTTCGTAGTGGTGAATACCAATCCACTCTATACGCCAGCAGAGATGAAGCACCAGTATAAAGACAGCGGTGCAAAGGCATTAGTGATATTAGAAAATTTTGCAGCTAATTACCAAGAGATAAGAGAAGATACTGATATAGAGACGGTAATCGTAACTCGTATCGGGGATAAGCTAGGCGGTCTTAAAGGTAGTATAGTAAATCTAGTGGTAAAGCACGTGAAGAAGATAGTGCCTGCATTTAATCTGCCAGAAGCGGTCTCTTTCAAAACTGTACTATCAGCTGGAAGCGGAAAGCAACCTACAGCCATAAGCCTATCTCATACCGATATGGCTTTTTTACAATATACTGGTGGTACTACAGGCGTGAGTAAAGGAGCCATACTTACTCATGGTAATATCTGTGGTCAGCTAAGTCAAATAGACGGCTGGTTATCTGGACTATTCAAAGACGGTGAGGAGGTAGTAATCACAGCTCTTCCGTTGTATCACATTTTTGCACTCACGGCTAATTGTCTTACTTTCTTTAATTATGGATCTCGTAATGTACTGATTACTAACCCTAGAGATATGCCAGCATTCTTAAAGGATTTAAAGAAAAATCCGTTCTCACTCATCACTGGAGTGAATACATTGTTCAATGGCTTATTAAATCAGCCTTCTTTCAAGGAATTAGATTTCAGCAACTTAAAAATAGCTCTAGGTGGAGGTATGGCAGTACAAGATGCTGTAGCTAAAAAATGGCAAGAAGTTACAGGTTCACCTCTGCTAGAAGCATACGGACTTTCGGAAACATCACCAGCTGCTACTATAAATCCTACAGATGGTAGTCATCGTATGGGCACAATAGGATTACCTATACCCAATACAGATCTTAAGATATTTGATGATGAGCGTAATGAAGTACCAGTAGGCGAACGAGGCGAAATAGGAATAAAAGGCCCACAAGTAATGGCAGGTTACTGGAATAGACCCGAAGAAACTGCGGAGTGTATGCACGGAGACTATTTTTTAACTGGAGATATCGGTGTCAAGGAGACAGATGGATTCTTTAAAATAGTAGACCGCAAGAAAGAAATGGTATGTGTATCTGGATTCAATGTATATCCTAGTGAGGTAGAAGCAGTGATTTCTGGTCATCCTGGAGTACTGGAAGTAGGAGTACGCAGCGAGCCAGATCCTAAGACTACGGAGTGTGTAATGGCATTTGTAGTGAAAAAAGACGATAGTCTTACCGAGCAAGAAATACGAGACTTCTGCCGTGAGAAACTAACCAACTACAAAGTACCTAAGAAAGTAGTATTCCGTGATGAGTTACCAAAGAGTAACGTAGGAAAGATACTGAGACGGAAGTTGGTGTAAAAACAATATGAGTATAAGCAAACATAGTTTTAAACTACTTGTGTGTCTTGTACTCATAATGCTCAGCAGTATTTGTTTTGCACAAAAGAGGAATTATGCACTAAATGGCTCTTTTGAGAATATAACTGATTGCCCAAATAGAGAAGGCCAAATAGAGAATGCAAAGTATTTTGATAGATGGGGTTCAGTAGATTTATTCTCTGTTTGTGGTATAGATGGATTAGGGATTCCAGATAATAGTCTAGGTGAGCAATTTTCTGCTGACGGAAACTCTATGGCTGGTATGATAGTAACTACTCAAGGGTGGAGCTACTATGAATATCTGGTAGGTAGACTAGACTCTGGCAATATGGTGGATGGTCAAGAGTACTGTTTAAGTATGAAAGTATCCCTCGCAGAAGAATCACCATATTCGGTAGATCAAATGGCTTTTTTTTTCAGTGGATACCGCAGACCTGAGACATTTTATAATCAGAACGGAGCATATAGATTTACTATCTATCCTTGGAGAAATTTTAATGATTATTATAATGGTATATCAAATAGTAGTTACAAAAGCGGCTACAATTCATATTTAACTACCTTAGGTTTAGACGCTGATATGAGGGATAAAAAATCATGGGTTACTATTAAGAATTCAATCATATATCAGAAAGAGCACGATGTGTACTTTTGGATAGGAGGTAATTCGCTAAAGATACCCAATGTTACCTTAGAAAATGACAATCAATATATTTTCAATCCCGATCGCACTGTATACTATTATCTAGATGATATTCAGGTAACTAAACAGATAAACGATACTATTCTTTTGAATCCAGTCCTTTCTGTAGATTGTGAAAAGTACGAGTATAAGGTTACTCTTCCAGTTAATCATGATAATGTGGTTTGCTATCAAGACTCCCAAGAAATAGATGTGTTCATCGGTAACGTAGCTACTTTTAGACAAGATACAAAGTTTGAAAATGTTTCAATACTATGCAGTAATCGAGACAACTGTGATGAAGTCCTGTATAAACTTAATAATCCAACTAATTTTGGAGAAACAAGCTTCTTCAGATTTTTTCCAAATCCGGCATCTAAGAATGTACAGTTTAATCTCTTTGGTAATGGTGACTCAGACAAATTTGAAGTACTCATATATGATAGTCAAGGAAAAGTAATTAAACACAATAGCCGCAAACTTGCTTCAGGACCTAACTTCATCATCTATGATGTATCTGATTTAAGTACAGCTGTCTATATGTTTCAAGTAATAACTAACGAGTGTTCTTTTACAGAAAAGATTGTAATTAAATCTCAATAGATGAATCTTCATAGTTGTTAAGGCTATTGTAAGCACACTATTATTTAAAGGTAGCCTTGATTACCATTCTAACTTTTATACTAATGGCATTAACATTTTATATTTTTAGATAGTTCTTAAAATTACTTTCTGACAGAACTATCAATTCACCTTAGATCAAAAACCATACTTACTTTTCGCCTTTTTTCTGCAAATCTATTTGTATTCTCCGAGTTGGCGTACAAGTTTTAGGGCGGTTTTAGAGGGGAATTTTCTTTCTTTTAGTTCTTTTCATAGCGGACTATACGCCAGAGGTCGAGCAGGCTGTCCTGTTTTTGTGTTATGCTACCTATGTCTGCGTTTCTGCTCACTAATATTTACAGTCTTAATGAAAGATCTCAACAGTTTATATCGATTAATATCTTTATGATGTAAACCTAATTCATGACGAGTCATATCAACCAAAAAAGCGAGCCCCCATTTTCCTGGAAGCTCGCTTTTTGTATTTTATGGATATAGGTCTTACTGATTACCTAATATGATAGGTAATCCGTCTTTACCGCCACCTACTACTACTACCTTACTATTAGGAGACTGGGCTAAGGCTAGTGTAGCTCCTATACCTTTTTCCTTGAGTATTTTATCCGTAAGAGATGCACTTAGTATCTTGTTAGCCACCGCTTTACCTTCCGCATCTATTTTTTGGCGTTCAGCTTCTTTTTTAGCTTTTACCAGTCTAAATTCATACTCTAGAGCTTCTTGCTCTTGCTTTAGTTTACGCTCTATAGCCTCTTTTATAGTGGGAGGTAGGGTTACGTCTCTTACTAGTATCTCATTAAGCTGTATGTACTGAGAGCTTACTATCTTTTTCGATTCTTCAAATATCTCTTGTTGTATAGCATCACGCTTACTGCTATACAGTTGCTCTGGAGTATATCTACCCACTACACTTCGTGCAGCAGAACGTATAGTCGGTAGTAAGATTCTATCTACGTAGTCTTCACCTTTTTCCTGGTGTAGTTTACCTAAGCTCTCATAGTCCGGCTGAAACCAAGCAGAAGCATCTAGTTTTATCTCTAGTCCATTACTACTAAGCACGGACATTTTTTCGAATACTTCCTGCTGTCTCACTGCGTATATGATCATAGTATTCCAAGGTGCTACGAAGTGAAATCCTTCACCGTATGTTCGCTCAGTTTCTACACCACCACCAAAAGCTTTGTAGAGTACGCCAGCTTTACCAGATCGGATAGTCACTGTAGACTTCACTAAGATTACAAGTATGAAGATACCTAATAATATTAAGCCAAGTCCTTTCCCAGCCAGTTTAGGAAATTGTGGTCTGTTGATGTTGTAATTTTGTGCCATTTCTTTGTTTTTCTTTAAATCTTCCGCAAGATACGCCTTAATAAGTTAAACGAACTACATGTAACGAACACATAGCCCAAGGGCTTATTACACACGTTTAAATGAAAAGTTATTCTAAAATGATTCTTCGCGTGGATAGGTGTCCCTCTGAAAATATAGTAAGGAGGTATATCCCTTTTGAGTACGGAAAAAGATTTAATATAGTCTGTGAGTTGTGCACGATGACATGTTTCAGCTCATCGCCGTGAGGCGTATGAAGAGTTATCTCTTCTATTACTTCTCCGCTCATCATTTGAATAGTGATATTATCTGAAGTAGGATTAGGGTAGATATTAGTAAAGTTGGATGCAGCTATCTCTGAGGTACTTAGGGAAGCGATTACTTCTATGATTAGGGTAAATTCATTAGAAATGTTACCGCTTTTATCTGTTAGTATAAATACAGTAGAATACCACCCAAGAGTAGTGATATCTAAATCATTGTATAAAATTAATAAATTATCCTGCAAGGCTGCTGAGCGATTGGAGTTATCACTAAAGACGAAGTAGTTTTTTATAGCCATTTGGGTTGGACTCATCTAGTGAGGCTAAAGAATCCTAGATGGTTGCATTATCGAAATAAAAACGACCCTAACTAGAAAAAGTGTTTTGACCTAGTTATCTAATGTGGAATCTACACTTTTCAGCACCTCAGTCACTTTTATGCTAAATATAGTGGAGTTCTCTACAGTCTGCTCAGTATGTTTTCGTGCGAGGAAGTAATGGTGTACGATACTTTTATCATTTTTAGGATAGAAGACATCTTTTACTCCCGGGCCAAAGAGTGCTATCGTCGGTATATTTTGTGCTGCGGCTATATGCAATGGACCGCTTTCATTCCCTATAAACAGGGATGCAGTTTCACAAAGGGCAGCATATTCTAATAGATTAAACTCGCCTACCACATTGAGATTAGTCTTGCTTTTTACCAAGGCTAAGCATTGATTATTTATGTCTTTATCTTCTGGACCTCCTACCAGAAGGCACGGGATAGAGTATGTCTTATTGATGTGTGTGATTACCTCTGCGTATCGATCTATGGGCCATCTGCGTGCTTCATCTCTAGCTCCTAAGTGCATTAGTACATACTTATAAATTCCTTCTAGTTCACAGAAGAGGGCTACTTTACTTTGCTCTGTAGTCTCTGTGATTATCTTATTACTCCATAGTACATTATCAGAAAGTAGTGGCATTATTACCTCCATATTGGTATCTATCTCGTTTTTTTGTCCTCCACTGAACTTATTTTTTAGCCTTATAGAACCTCTATCTAGCCGAAGTTTGGGCTTGTGCTTCAGAGCATATTTGAGTGTTTCTGTTGTGCCACGCAGATCTATGATTAAGTCGTAGCTATTGTCAGTTATTTCCTCGAAATCATTTACGCATTCTACATATTCTAAGTGCTTGAAGAAAATCGAGTTAAACGACTTACACACCAGTGTTTGCTTTGCATCAGGGTAACGTTTATTGAGATTATAAAAGACAGGTAGTGCTGTGACTAAGTCTCCTATTTCATCCATCTTGATAATTAGAATAGACTTAAAGTCATACGATTTATCTCCGAGTAGGTTGATGTACTTGGTGGCTAACCATGAGTTGAAATAGAGTACTTTTTCGTTCACTTACTGTGCAATAATAGGATATAAGACTGGTCTACTCGGTGCAGCGTCAGATTCAAAATTACTGACATTGAGTTTTAGAAGATACGTCCCGTCTTGTATATCATCTCTTACGAATACAAACTCAGTAATAGAGGCGTCCATACGCGGATTCTCTGGATATTGCCAGTAAGCGTAGTGAGATGCCATAGCACCACCATCCCATTCAGGGTCTACAGAAGGGAGATCAACGAGGAGATGAGAAACTCCAGCAGCTACTATCATTTTCATATCTTCTGGTGCTATGCACGGTGTTTTTTTACCTGAATAGTCTTTATTTAGCTTGGTAATAGGATTAGGCGAAGTTCTGATAACAAGTGCATCGAGTTTACTTATGTTAGCCAAGTCTACACTGCTAAAGTCTAAAAACCTATCATCTTCCTCAAGGACGGGTAGGGTGCAGAGTATAGCGATGGTGAAGTCATCTCTGACACAGTCATTTACGAAATAGTCTTCATCTGAGATATGACCGAGGCACTCTGTATGTGTGCTATTGCCATGTGGCGTGAAGGTGATAGTCTCCAGATTACAAGGCCCTCCAGATGCCTTATTACCTATAAAATCTCCATCTTGGTAGTCCTTATATACAGCTCCAACTATACCAAAACTGGATACACTGTGTTCTCTTCGGACACTGATGCCTATCTCTAATGGTTTAGATAGATCTGCTTGGAAGCTGTTGTCTTGATTATTAAATGTTAAAATCACAGGGCAAAAATACTTTTTTAGGTGATTTTCAGTTGTGTTAAGTAAATTCGACCTCTAATAGTTTGAAACTTAATAATTACGAAATAAAAAAAGTACTAAAGGTAGTTCTGCTTGTCTTTGCTTTTTTAATAGGCTTTTTCTCCCTATGGTATACCAATACATTGGTAGAGAAACTTGAAATTCAAGAGCGTGAAAAAATAGAAACTTGGGCGAGTGCTACCAAAGAAATATCTATTACAGAGGGAGATGTAAGCTTTTTATTTAAAATAATAGAGGCTAATACAACCATACCTGTGATTCATACCACGCAAGATGGTGAGATCAAAGGTTTTCGCAATTTAGATACTTCTCGGACACGTATTGCCAATTTCATAACTGATAAAATAACTCAAATGAAGTCGGAAAATGAGCCGATTGTAATAGAATACTCAGAAGGGGAGTTGGATGTCATTTATTACGAAAACTCACGATTACTCAATCAACTTAGAGTCTATCCTTACTTTCAGTTAGGCGTTATAGCAATATTTTTGGGGATGAGTTATTTTGCATTCAGCTATAGTCGTACAAGTGAGCAAAATAAAGTATGGGCAGGTATGAGTAAGGAGACGGCACATCAGCTAGGTACTCCTATTAGCTCGCTTATGGGGTGGCTAGACTACCTGAGAGAGCGAGAAGGTGATGTCAAAGTGCCTGACAAAGTGCTCGTAGAGATGCAGCACGATATGGATAGGCTAGGTCTTATTACCGAGCGGTTTTCGAAAATAGGATCTGAGCCTTCACTTACAGTGTATAATTTGTATGAAGTGCTGGAAGAGAGTGTAAGTTATATCAATTCTCGTACGTCTCAAAAAGTAGAAATTAGCATTAAGAACATAGAAATCTTTCAGACTATTAATGTAGCGGTGAATAAACCGCTTTTTGCATGGGTAGTAGAAAACCTCTGTAAAAATGCCGTAGATGCTATGGATGGAGAAGGTGCTATTTGGTTTGAGGTGTCTGGTACGGGAGACGAGATGATTCAGTTTGATGCGGTAGATACTGGAAAAGGGATACCTGGCAATAAACATACGACAATTTTTAAACCTGGCTATACGACCAAAAAGAGAGGTTGGGGTTTAGGCTTATCATTAGTGAAGCGAATCATAGAAAACTACCACAGTGGTAAAATATATGTACAGAGTAGTGAAGCAGGAAGAGGGACTAGATTCCGCATAGAGTTGCGAAAGGCTTAATGCTTTGTTTATATCTATATAAACTTTGCTTATGCTAAAAGTAAGGTTGTAAACTTACCTTCGTATTAGAAATAAAGATAATATTATGGCATTAGAATTTTCAGATTCAAATTTTGAACAAGAAGTATTAAACAGCGGAGATACACCAGTACTAGTAGATTTCTGGGCAGAGTGGTGTGGACCATGCAGAATGATAGGACCTCTAGTAGAGGAGCTAGCTACGGAATATGACGGTAAAGCTAAGATAGGTAAGATGAATATCGATAATAATCCAAATACACCTACGAAGTATGGAGTACGAAGCATCCCTACATTATTAGTATTTAAAAATGGAGAAGTAGTAGATAAGATAGTAGGTGCAGTACCTAAGACTACTATTTCCGGTAAAATAGATGGTCAATTAGCATAAGCTAAAGACTATTTCGTAATATTGAGCGGTATATCTCGTTACAGAGACATACCGCTTTTTTTATGGGCCATACACAGATTAAACCAGAGGATATCCTACATACAGGAAACTTAGAACTGCTCGCTAAGAAGGCAGTGGAAGGGTTCGTTACGGGTTTTCATAAAAGTCCATTTCACGGATTTTCAGTAGAATTCGCAGAGCACAGGCAGTATAATCCTGGTGAAAGCACGAAAAATATAGATTGGAAACTCTATGGTCGTACAGACAAATTATACAATAAGCGATTTGATGAGGAGACTAATCTCAGGTGTCAGTTTATAGTAGATGTGTCCTCAAGTATGCAGATTTCACAAAAAGAAGGACTTAGTAAGCTACAATATGCTATATGGAGCGTAGCTGTATTTAGTCAGTTACTGAAAAAGCAGCGTGATGCGTCTGGCATTTGCTTCTTTGACCATGAAATAAAAGAATATACCAAGATAGCATCTTCAGGTAGACATTATAAAGAGTTACTTTACAAGCTTGAAAATTACTTAGACTATCACACAGAGCAACAATCTACAGACATAAGTGCTACATTACATTCTATAGCAGCTCAGATTCATAGACGCAGTTTAGTAGTGTTATTTACAGATTTTTTTCAGGAAGGAAAAGACTTAGAATCAATGTTTGACGCTATCAAGCACCTAAAGCATAATAAGCACGAAGTTATAGTATTCCATACGCTACATAGTAGCACTGAGTTAGAGTTTGACTTTGGTGCTGGGCCACTTACTATAGAAGATGCAGAAACTGGTGAAAAGCTGAAACTTGCACCATCAGAGGTGAAAGCAGATTATATAAAAGCTGTATCTGCCTATACTACCAAGATAAAATCAAAGCTAAATCAGTATAAGATAGATTATGTAGAGGCAGACACTACCGAGTCTATAGATAAGGCACTCATAGCTTTTTTACTGAAGCGTAAGCGAATGATTCGCTAAACAGTCTTTAAACTAGAATATTTCTCAATATTGAACTATATATTCCAAAATTGAGGATATATTCTTTAGTAATCTAGTATTCAGTTGTTTGTGAGGTAAGTAAGAGTCACTTCAACTGTGTTTATGAGTGAAATCACATTCGAAGACCTTGTTTCTTATTTGAATTATATATTCATTTGTGATATTATTTCTTTTAAAGATGATTAAAAACAACTCCAATAACGCCTCAGTGCTTCACTTGCCCGTTCTAGATATTCTAGAAGATGCTGGAGTTTGTTTTTCTATTAAAGGCAATGACCTTGACTTTATGTACCAAAGTAAGGCACTTAAAAAGTTGTTAGGAATCAATCGGCTCTATGCCAACGATTTTGAAATCTTCATACCAGAAATAGCATATGAGATAGCCCAAGAAGATAATTTAATTTCTACTTCAGGTGTAGCAGACGATGTAGATAAAGTTCTTATCACAAAAAAAGGTAAGGAACTCATCGTCAGAGTAAAGAGGTCAATAGTGAAGCATGAAGGTGAATCTCTATTGGTTACCATCTATACAGATATTACAATGCAGAGCCAAAACAAGCAGTACGAAGCTTATAAAAAAGTACTGACAGATGGTGAAGTATTTGAGAAAATGCTCAATAGGTTTTCACAGCGTATTTTTAGCAGTCAGAGTAGGAAGGATGTATTTAATGGAGTAGGTAAGTTATGTTTAGATTTATTGGACTTGGAAAATTTGTCGATATATTTAGTAGATAAAGAGAAGCAAGTCCTTCATCAAATGGAAATATTAATCAGTGGCCAGCAAATAATGTACGAAGAAAGTACGGTAAATTCTGTGTCTATTCCTATGTCTGAGGGAATAACAGGTAGGTGTGCACGTACAAAAACTACTGTAACATTGGACGATGTTCATCTAGATCATGACCATATCAGAGATGTCAGGGAGTGCAAAAGTGAGCTAGCTGTGCCTATTATTTATCAGAATGAGGTGCTGGGGGTTATTGATACTGAGAGTACACTTTATGCTAGATATACAGATAAGACCAAGCGAATAATTGAAGGTATAGCTTCACTTCTTGCCATTAAACTCAATGAAATAGAAAACATGGAGAATGTAGAGGCAAAAAATGAGCAACTTCACAGTTTGGTGAAAAATAACCCCAATGCTATTGCCATGTTAGATAATAAAGGCAATTATATGCAAGTTTCAGATAACTGGATGCAGCAGTTTGTGTCATCTAAGTACGACTCCATAATAGGATTGAATCATTTTAAGCTCAATCCTAATATTCCAAGTAGATGGAAGAAGCTAATGGATAAAGCTTATGACGGGGAGCATCAAGTATTGAAAAAAGAGGGATACAAAAGAAGAAATGGCAAGGCAGCATTTTTTAAAGGTAAAATAAATCCGTGGTTTCTTAAAAAAGGCGAAGTAGGTGGTATTATAATACAAGCAGATAACATAACAGAATCAGTAAATGATGAAGTAAGACTTCTAAAGTCCACCGAAGAACTAGAGGAAGCTAAATTTATAGGTCAACTATTTAATTGGGAGATAGATATAGAAAAAGGTACTATACAGGTGGATACAGGAAAACAAAGTGTACCTGGAATAGAAAACGGCAGGCAGTATAATTTAGATACCTTCTTTCAGTTTATAGATACGGGATACCATTCAGATTTCAATCAAGCCATAGAACATGCACTTTCTAATAACGGGGTATTTTCACTGATTCATCCGTTTAAGGTGAAGAATAGAATTTTCTGGATGGACAATAGAGGTAAAGTAATCACGGAAAAGGGTAAGATTATACTAGTGAAAGGTACTGCACATAATATCACCGATCAAATCGATGCTGAAAATGCTTACAAGCAAAAGAACATAGAACTTAAGCAACTCAACAGAGAACTTGATCAGTTTGTGTACAAAACGGCTCACGATCTGCGTGCTCCACTAGCTAATATCATTGGGCTTATAGATTTGATGAGGATGGAAGAAAATCCAAAAATACTTGCTGCCTACTTTGACTTGCAAGAGAAAAGTGTGTCTAAGCTTGACACGTTTATCCAAAAGATAACTAACTACACTAAAAATACGCGTCTGCCGCTGAAGAAAGATGAGATTAATTTTGATACGATAATAGACGGTGTACTCAGGGACCACATGTTTATAGCAGGTTCAGATAAAGTACAGAAAAAACTTTATATAGATAAATCCCAATTATACTATTCTGACAGTGAGCGTATTACTATCGTTTTAAATAATTTAATAGCGAATGCTATTAAATTTAGAGATGATAAAAAAGAAACCAGTGTAGTAGAAATAGATGTAAAGTCTGAGGGTAAGTATATATACATCTGCGTACGTGACAATGGTATAGGTATCCCAAATGAGTTAAAAGATAAAGTATTTGACATGTTCTATAGGGCTCATAAAACAGCAGATGGCAGTGGTATAGGTCTATATATAGTGCGTGAGACGGTAAGGAAACTTGGGGGATCCATATTACTAAAAACAGAAGAAGGAGCGTTTACTGAATTTAACATACTTTTACCAAACACAAAGCTTTAAAACACATGCTAGTATTCTTAGTAGATGACGATCCTATACAAAATATGATTACTTCTCAATTAGTGAGATTAAACGACAGCAAAATTGAGTTTGTGATTTATAACAATGGGGTAGAGGTCATCCAAGGGCTGAAAGAAGGGCTATTACCAGATATTATTCTTTTGGATATTAATATGCCAATAATGAATGGTTTTGATTTTTTGAACTTGTACCAGCATTATACGCATACTGCTAAGGTGTTCATGCTAAGCTCGTCTAATAATGAAGAAGACCGTAAGCAGTCAGAAAAGTACAGCTGTGTGAATGGATATGCTATAAAGCCAGTTAGTAAAGAGGCTATCCAGAGTATGCTTTTGTCCGTAAATGATAAAAAAACTAGAGGAAATTAAAAATTAGCTCATTAAAAAAGCCACCTGTTAGGATGGCTTTTTTTTATGCGGAGAAGGAGGGATTCGAACCCCCGGTACCTCTCAGCACGCTAGTTTTCAAGACTAGTGCATTCGACCGCTCTGCCACTTCTCCATAAATACTAAATTACTCTAGGGATATTGTATTCCTCTGAAGTGGCTGCAAAACTAACCAAATACTCATTTAATCAAATGTTTTTCTAATCAATTTGAGGGATTTTAAAGGCTTAAGAAATCAGTTTTGCTCACTACAGCTAAGGCTGTCAATTTTTAGCGTATTCTCACGACTTATTTTATGCCGCTTTATCTATACTTCTGTTGAGCTCAAATCCAATCAGAACTACAAAACAATTGACATAGATAAGAATCATAAGTACGAGTAGCGTTCCTACTGATCCATATAATTTATTATACGAGTTAAAGTTTTCTACGTATACTCTAAACCCCCAAGTACTGACTATAGATAAGATAGTAGCTACGGTACTTCCTGCAGAAAAAAATCGCCACTTACTTCCTTTATTACTTCCAAAGTAGTACAATGAGCTGAAAATAAAATAAATGAGTGAGACAGTGAGAATATATTCTAGTGCAGATAGCACAAATTTTATTAAACTATCATTGATAGTAACCTGGCCGTCTAGAAAGTTTAAACCATAGTTAAACGTAATAGAAAGCAATGCTGTGGTGATAAGAAGTGAAACCACTAAAAAGAGTAGTATTATACTTTTAAGTCTTATATCAAACCAATTACGCTGAAGTGTAGACTCTACTCCCGTATCAAAAGCTGCAAGCATACTGGCAAAACCGTTACTAGAAAAGTAGAGTGCTGCTATAAAACCAAATGAAAGGAGTCCCGCATTTTGATTAGTTATTATGTCTGTTATGGTCTCATTAATGAAATAAAAAGCCTTAGCAGGTAGAAGTTTCTGAATAAATCCAGTAATTAAAGTTTCTAGATTTTCAATAGGTATGTAGGGTATAAGAGTAAATAGAAAAATAATAAGAGGGAATATGGCTATGAAAAAATTAAAAGCGAGGGAAGAAGCCCTAAGATTTAGATCTTCTTCGAATAATCCATTGATAAAAAACTTACCAACTTGATAAATTGATTTTCTTTTGAAACCAGGTAAACTCGCGTTTTCCAGCTTTTTATCCAAGAACTGGTCCAAAACAGCAAGCTTTATTATTATTTTTCTATTAAGTTTCAAGATGATAGGACTGCAAATAACAAGAATTAAATAGTTTTGCCACAATTAAATTTTATGAGCAAAATACATAATTTTTCCGCAGGACCAGCCATCCTTCCTCAAGAGGTAATTCAAAACTGTGCTGATGCTATTTTAAACTTTGCTGGGACTAATCTCTCCCTGATAGAAGTTTCTCACAGAAGTAAGGAATACGTAGCCGTAATGGACGAAGCTCGTAGTTTGGTAAAAAAAATAATGAAGCTAGGGGATGACTACGAAGTAGTATATCTTCAAGGCGGTGCCAGTATGCAGTTTCTGATGACTGCTATGAATTTTTTAGAAACAAAGGGAGCCTATACTGATACCGGTACTTGGGCTACGAAAGCTATAAAAGAGGCTAGAGCATTTGGTGATGTAGAAGTATTAGGCTCCTCAAAAGATAAGAACTTTACTTACATACCTAAAGACTACACGATCTCTTCGGACTTTGACTATTTTCATTGTACTTCTAATAATACCATTTATGGTACTCAGATGCAGTCATTTCCAGATTGCTCTGTACCGATGATATGTGATATGAGTTCAGATATATTCAGTAGGGAGTTAGATTTTTCCAAATTTGATTTAATCTATGCTGGAGCTCAAAAGAATATGGGTCCAGCCGGCACTACACTCGTAGTGGTGAAGAAGAGTTCTTTAGGAAAAGTGAGTAGACATATTCCTAGTATGCTAGACTATGCTCTACATATAGATAAAGATTCTATGTTTAATACGCCTTCAGTATTTGCTGTATATGGTTGTCTTCAGACACTGAAGTGGATAGATAAGCAGGGATTAGCAAATATAGAAAAGCTCAATAACCAGAAGGCAGATTTGTTATATGGAGAAATTGATGCTAATGATCTTTTTCAAGGTACTACTGCTGTAGAGGATAGGTCTAAAATGAATGCTACCTTTTTACTTAAAGACGAAAGTAAAAATGATGCATTTTTAGCCGCTTGTGCTGCTGCTAATATTAACGGAATAAAAGGACACAGAAGTGTGGGTGGTTTTAGAGCCAGTATGTATAATGCTTTAGGATTAGATAGCGTTCAAGTTTTAGTAGATGTAATAAGAAATTTCAAGTAAAGAATATAAATGAACATATTAATAAACGACGGACTACATACTGCGGGTATAGACCTCCTCAAAAAAGCAGGACACTCAGTAGACACTATTAATATACCACAGGAAAATCTGCTTGGTAAACTAAATGAGTATGATGCCATATTAGTGAGAAGTGCTACTACTGTGAGAAGAGACCTTATGGATGCCGCTCCTAATCTGAAGTTAATCGGTAGAGGAGGTGTAGGACTAGATAATATAGATTTAGATGCTGCTAAAGAAAAAAATATAGCCGTGTTTAATACACCAGCTGCGTCATCTAGATCTGTAGCTGAGTTAGCGATGGCTCACTTATTTGGGATAGTTAGATCTCTTCCTGCGGTTAATAAGGCAATGTCCATCGATGGAGTATCAGATTTTAAAGCCTTAAAAAAATCTGCTAGTAAAGGAATAGAACTACAAGGAAAGACTTTGGGTCTTATAGGTTTCGGTAGGATAGGTAGAGAAACTGCCAGCATAGCAATAGCCTGTGGGATGAAGATCATAGCATTTGATCCGTATACTAAGGAAGGGGATGTTGAAATAAAGCTCCATCCTGATTATGATTTTAATCATACCATAAACGTTAAAACCGTCAGTAAAAAAGAGTTACTATCAAATTCAGATTTTATTAGTCTTCACATACCAGGTGGGCAAGGATACGTACTAGATACTGCTGATTTTTCGCAGATGAAAGATGGAGTAGGAATAGTAAATTGTGCCAGAGGTGGTACTATTAGTGAAAATGCATTGATAGATGCTATAAACTCTGGTAAGGTTAAATATGCAGCTACAGATGTATTTGAGAAAGAGCCACCAGTAGATGACAGAATTCTAAGGATGAGTGCAGTAGGACTTAGTCCACACATAGGAGCTAGTACCATAGAAGCTCAGGAAAGAGTAGGCGTAGAGCTTGCTGAAAAAATCATAGAATTTTTCAAATAATATCAGTGCCACAAATATTTCCATTTAAAGCCCTGAGGCCGAGCCCAGATTTTGTAAACTTGGTTACAGCTAAGTCTACAGACTTTTCTAATCATGAGGATTTAGTCCATGAGATTAGAACTAACTCGTTCACCTTTCATCACGTTACTAAAAGCCACTTGAGCTATAGTGGAGCTTTTCAAGAACCGGAGAAATTCCTTCCTTTTGCTGCGAAGTATATAAAGGACATGAAAGCCAAAGGTGTACTCATCAAAGAAGAGGAAGACTCTTTTTACATCTACGAACAAATTAGAAAAGACGGGAAAATATTTAAAGGTCTTATAGCCCTGTGTTCTGTGGAGGACTATAAAGCAAATAAGATTAAAAAGCATGAAGAAATAAGGCCCAGTAGATTAAAGTTTCTAGTGGAACTTTTTAAAACTACAAAAGTAATGGGGGAGCCTACACTATTAGCTCATAATAGTCTTGTACCGCTAGATGTGACTAATGCCTTGCAGTTATACTCTTTTACTACTGTGGATGATAAGCGGCACGTTATATATAAAATAAGTAATGAAATCCAGGTAGTAGAGATAAAAGCGGCAATAGCAGCTATAGATAATCTGTACATAGCTGACGGTCATCACAGGTCCGCTTCTACAAGAGACTTTAATGCTAGTGTAACTACACTAGAGAATAATAAATCGATGTGCTGTATAATGCACGAGGAGGATTTAGAAATACTGCCATTCCATAGACTTATTAAACCGATAACGAGTCTATCTACAGAGGATATTATAGCGGCACTATCTCATAAGTTTAAAGTCAGCACATCTGAAGAGTCACTTTATGATATCAAAAATAGAAATGAATTTGGTTTATACGTCAGTAAGCAATGGTATCATATCAAGCTAAAAGAATCTTCAGACTTACCTGATGTTCAGATTTTAGAAAATTATGTAGTAAGAGAAATTTTTAAAATTGCTGATAGTCGTATAGATAGTCAGATTAGCTTTCATCCACATACTGCCGGGGAGACTCTGCTGAAAGATCTAATAGATGCAGATACGTATAGTATAGCTATAACCACCAAGGCTTGTACATTTAGTGAAGTAAGACTCATAGCTGATCAGAATAATACTATGCCACCTAAGTCTACCTATATAGAACCCAAACTACGTGCAGGATTGATAATCCAGGAGTTTGGAACACACAAAAGATAGTTTTTAAGTAGGGGTATTCTTCACCCTAACCTGAACGAAAACTCAGGTCTAAGTAAGTAGAAAGTAAACTAGGCTGACATTAAGCTATAGCTACTTTTCTACTTGTGGCTAAAGTATATACCAAATAAATACCTAGACTAAACACTATTTGACTAACTAGAGTAGCTCTAAAAAACGGAATAGCCAATTCATAAGAAGTCATTAGTCCAGCAAAATCCTTCGTGTATTCTGGCATGGTAATCCATGACCCAGCGTTACTTATCAGAAAGAATGCAACTGCTGCAACTATACTGCCTCCGAGGACTTTGCTGAGAGAGGCATTTTTAGATAAGAATGTTCCAAGTAAAATTATAGCGGCAAATGAGGCATAAACAAAAAGGAAGTCTAAACTAAACATATAATCCAAGTACATAGGAGAGGATAGCCCTAATAATATATCCCCTAGTAATAATGCTCCCATAGGCACCACCCATCTCAATATCTTAGAACTAAATAAAACTCCGCCCATTAGAGCGACAGCTCCGAGTGGATTAAAATTTGGTATCTTAAAGAAAACTCTAATGAGTATAAGTGCTACTAGTAGTACTGTAAGTAAAATTATATCCTGCTTTTTCATCTGTTTTTTAAACCTAATTACAAAGGTAGAAATCTTTATGTCACAATGAAATAATACTATTTGTCAGAGTATTAATATTTGTTAATAAATGACCATTAGCAGTCTTAAAATCAATGAGTTACATAACAAAATAAAAGAGAATTTTAGGTGAATAAGTTTATGTACGGCAGAAGTTGTTTAACAAATGTTAATTTAACAAATGTTAATATGACTTACATTTGTTAATATGATTTACATTTGTTAATCATATTATGAGTATCAATAAGAGAGTAGAGACGTTAATAGACAAGACCTCCAATAGTAAATCTGACTTTAGTAAAGCTACTGGGATTAGTACAGTGATATTATCTCATATCAGTTCAGGCAGGAATAAAGTCAGTCTCACTGCGGTAGAACAAATTATAAAAGCCTTCCCAGCTATAAATGCAGAATGGATACTCACGGGCAAAGGCCAGATGTATAGTGATGGATTAGATGATGAAATAGCTGAAGAGCTAGATAAAGCACTAATAGTATTGGAAGACGAGCATAAGCGTTACGTCAAGTCTATGGAAAGTAAACTATTAGCACTTAAAAGAACTATAGAAGGTTTTAAAGGTTAGGTATAAGTATAATGAAAATAGGTTACGAAACACAATATAGATCAATGAGAAAAATACTGGTATTAACACTATTGCTAATCTCTTTCACTTCTGGCTTTAGTCAAAATGTGAAGGCAATAATTTTGGCAGACATAAATGCTAAAATTAGCAAGCAAGGATACTCTCCTAGTATATGGATAAGCAGTGATGTACCACTCTCTAATGGAGGCAGTGTGCACTACGGTCAACAAATGCTGAACGGACTTCCCATATTTAATACGGAATTTCATGCAGTCATAATTGATGATGTGGTCACTACTGCAAATTATAATATCATCGTAAACGCTGAGAATCGTTTAAAAAATTCTAAGTTTATTTTAACGCCAAATGATGCACTCTACAGGGTTATGAAATTAGATTTTATAGCACCTGTATTACCTATGAAAATAGGGGAAGGACAATTTGAGATTAGAGACGTACAATTGAGTGATGAGCCCGTTAAAATAACACAGATGTGGATTGTATCAGGACTAGATATACTGCCTATCTACGAGGTAAGCTTGTATGAAAAAAATCACAAACACTGGTATAATACCCGTATAGACGCTACCACAGGTAAAATACTAAATCGAAATGATTGGGTTACTCAATGTGCTATACCACATCCAGCACCTAAATTAAATAAGAATACAGTGCCTAGCAAATCTGCTGTACATCAGAAGAATAAAAAAGCGTCAAATGCTAGCTACCAAGTATTTGCCTTTCCTACTGAAAGTCCTAATCACGGCATCAGAAGTGTAGTATTAAATCCACAGGATGATGATGCTTCGCCATTTGGATGGCATGATGATAACGGTATAGATGGTGCGGAGTATACTATAACGCGAGGCAATAATGTGTATGCTAGTGATGATAGGAATGATGACAATATCCCTGGTGCATCACCCAGTGGAGGGGCTACACTTACTTTTACAGCTCCTTTTGATAAAAGACAGAGTGCAGTAAATTACTTAGAAGCATCTACTATAAATTTATTTTATGCCAATAATGTGATGCACGATGTATGGTGGCACTACGGTTTTGATGAAGCTTCAGGAAATTTTCAAACCAATAATTATGGAAATGGTGGAGTGGGGAATGATGCTGTAAATGCAGATGCTCAAGATGGTAGTGGTACGAATAATGCAAATATGAGCACTCCTCCAGATGGGTTTAACCCTAGAATGCAGATGTATATTTGGAATTCTAGTCCTGGAGGTGATTATTTTCAAATAAACTCTCCTAATAGCTTAAGAGGTAAGTATTTAGCTAATAAATCGGGTTTTGGTCCGGTCTTAACCACTACGCCCATAGTAGGTAATTTAGTATTGGTAAATGATGGAAGTGCAGAGCCAGAAAGAGGATGTAATGCCTTTACAAATAGTGGTGATGTATCAGGAAACATAGCTCTAATAGAACGTAGAAACTGTAACTTTACTGTAAAGGTGAAAAATGCTCAAGATGCTGGTGCAGTAGCCGTAGTTATTTATAGTAACGACGAGAATCCGATCCAAATGGGAGGCTCGGATAATTCCATAACTATCCCTTCGGTATTAATAACTCTTTCTGCTGGCAATTTGATAAAAGCTGCATTACGTAACGGAGGAGTCAGCGTAAGTTTGTATGATTCAAGTAACTTAGCCGCTTCTGTATTTGATAGTGATTTCGATAATGGTATCATAGCTCACGAGTATGGACATGGTATCAGTAATAGACTCACTGGCGGACCAGCATCTAGTAGCTGCCTTAGAAACGAGGAGCAAATGGGTGAGGGGTGGAGTGATTTTTTTGCTCTAGTGATGACTCATGAGCCAGGAGATCAGGCTAGTGATGTGAGAGGCATAGGAACCTACGTGACTAACGAGCCTATCACCGGAGGAGGGATTCGTCCCTATCCTTATTCTGCTGATATCAATTCAAGTCCTTACAGATATGACGATATCAAACGTTTTTCAGTTCCTCATGGAGTAGGAAGCGTGTGGTGCAGTATGCTTTGGGATCTTTATTGGGCTATGATAGATGAGCACGGTTATGATAGTGATGTATATACCGGTACTGGAGGTAATAATATGGCTATGCAGTTAGTTATAGATGGACTGAAGCTTCAGCCGTGTAATCCAGGCTTCATAGATGGAAGAGATGCTATTATACTCGCAGATAAGCTAAATAATGGTGGAGATAATCAACTTCTTATTTGGGAAGTATTCGCTCGAAGAGGTTTAGGTATAGACGCAGTACAAGGGAGTACAGATGATATAGGAGATGGAAATGAGGATTATAAAGTACCTCCGTATCTGCTCTATAGTCTTGTAATAGAAAAGACGGCAATACCTGTAAGCATCAATGATAAAGAACTTAGATATACCATTAGTGTAGCTAACCTTACCTCGTCTGTAGTAACTGATATTATCATTAGAGATACACTAGATGCTGATGTGGAGTTAGTAGAAAGTAGTATGAGCTGCGATTATACGCTTACTGGGAGTGTACTAAGTTTTGAGTTAGACAGTATTTCAGCGGGAGACTCGTTTAAGTGTTCCTACACGGTGATTCCTAAATTTCTGTCAGTGTCTAAACTGCTTATGGAAGATGATATAGAAAACGGTGAAGGAGATTGGAGGATAGAGAATCAGCTAGGAATAAATGGATGGAGAATTGTAAGTACAAACCCATTAAGTGGCACCAAGTCTTGGTTTGTAGCTAATGCAGAAGAGTCTTCAGATTACTATTTAGAACATTCATTTGATTTAACAGAAACAATTTCTCCTATGTTATCCTTCAGTCATTTTATCAATAGTGAGGATACATGGGATGGAGGAGTAGTAGAGGTTAGAGAAGAAGGAGGGAGTTGGATTGACGCAGCGAGTCTATTTACTCAAAATGGATATACGAAACAGATACAAGAAAACCCACAGAGTGCAATCTCTGGAAGAGCCTCATTTACAGGCAATTCTGCTCGATATATTGAATCAATTATAGATTTAAGTAATTATGCTGATAAGGTAGTAGAAGTTCGTTTTAGATTTGCTACGGACGGAGCTCAAGGAGGTGCAGGATGGTTTATTGACGATGTCAAGCTGGTAGATGCTGTACTCTTAGTAAATAAAGTAACAGCTTCATACGGGATAGATGGTCAGAATTCTGCGTCTGTAACTACACGTATAGAAGGGGGGGGTATTGTAAATAGTAGTAGTAACTTAGCACTAAGTGGGCTTACGGTATATCCGAACCCTACCAGAGATAAATTATTTATACGTACGCAAGAACATTCACCCTTCAGTTATCTTCTATGCACAATAGCAGGGAAAGAACTGTTGAAAGGTGAGTCAGAATCATTCACCTATCTTAGTGTTTATGATCTCACTAGCGGGCTTTACATACTGACCGTTAAGAAAAATGGAAAGCAAGCTACGTTTAAAGTGATTAAGGATTAGAATCTATAATTAATAAAAAAGCGGCTTTGGCCGCTTTTTTATTAATTTATTCCACGTAAAGTTACTCTCGCTTTTGAATCTCATCTCTTAATAGAGCTGCCTTATCATAATCTTCTACTTGTATTGCTTTATCTAGCTCTACATTCAGCTCATTAAGGCTGAGTGAATTTAAAGTAGAAGCTTTTGAAGGTTTCACTTTTTCCTCTGCTATATGCTCAGGCTCATCTAGTTCTATTTCGTCTTTGTTATAGATTATGCCTGCGTCATCTAAAATGGTCTTGTAGGTATATATAGGACATTTAGCTCTCAGAGCAAGAGCTATGGCATCACTAGTACGGGAATCTATACTGTATCTGTCCCCATGCTGATCAGTAATTAGTTTCGCATAAAAAACACCTTCTTCGAGTTTATCTATGACTACTTCTGTGAGTTTTATTCCATATTTCTCGAAAGTATCAAACATAAGATCGTGCGTAAGCGGTCGTTGAGGTTTTAGTCCTTCTATAATAAGAGCTATAGACTGTGCCTCATAGCTTCCTATTACTATTGGAAGCTTCAGTTCACCTTCTTCTTCACCCAATATTAGCGTGTAACTATTGCGTTGCGAGTGACCTGCCGTGAGGCCAATTATATTTAGTTGTATTTTTTTACCCATAGCAATTAGAAAGCTATCTATGCTAGTCCTTTTACTTCTTTTATGCGTTTTATTAGTTTAGGCAATACATCGAATACATCACCAACGATACCATAATCAGCGGCCTTAAAGAAAGGTGCCTCAGGATCGGTATTAATCACACAGATTACTTTACTACTGCCTACACCAGCAAGATGCTGTATAGCCCCAGATATCCCCGCAGCTATATATAAATTTGGTTTAATAGTGATACCTGTCTGTCCTACGTGCTCGCTATGTGGTCTCCACTCCATATCACTCACAGGCTTACTACAAGCTGTAGCAGCTCCTAAAGCTTCAGCGAGGTCCTCAACAAGGTGCCAGTTTTCTGCTCCTTTAAGACCTCTACCAGCTGAGACTACTAACTCTGCTTCAGTCAGTGGTATTTTACCGATTTCTTTATTGGTAGATGTTATCGTAGTATTTATATCACTAGAACTTACAGATACACTTGCAGATTCGGCAGGTACATCACCTCCGTCTTGTTTAATCATGTAAGAGTTTGGTATTATAGTAAGGACTTTATTACTATGATTTAGGGATACGTGGGCTATTGCTTTACTTGAAAAACTTGTCTTTTTCACAGTAAATCCGCCATCTGTATTAACCATGTCTACCACTCCAGTCACAAGGGCTGCATCAATTTTTACAGCTACCAAAGGAGCAACAGATTTACCTGTATATGTTTGAGAAATAACAATAACATCTCCGTTATAAGTAGATGCGATTTCACTTATTGCCTTTGAATACGCCTGGGGACTAAAAGCTTCAAAAGCTTCACCAGTAACGTTTAATTCCTTATCAGCTCCATATTTACCTAAGTTTTCAGGTCCTTTTTCTCCTATAGACAAAGCGATACATTCCGTACCTAACTTAATAGCTAAGTCTTTTCCGTAAGTAACAGCCTCAAAACTTGATTTTTTATATACTCCGTTGTCGCTCTCTGCGAATACTACTACTGCCATATCTTAAAATAATTTTTCTTCGTTATGTAAAATATCTATTAACTGCTCCGCATTTTCTGCGTCTATCATTCTCACTCCACTTTTAGTAGGAGGTAGCTCATACTTTGTCACGCTAGTATAATCATACTTATCTACAGCAGCTACTACGTTGAGAGGTTTGCTACGGGCCATCATTATACCTCTCATATTTGGTATACGTGGCTCACAGAGGTCTTTTTGTGCACTCACCACGCAAGGCATGCTCACACTCACGGTCTCACGACCGCCATCTATATCTCTAGTAGCCTTTATAGTGCTACCCTCAGCGTCTAGCTCCATGGCTACATTGATAAAAGGCCATCCTAGCATCTCTGCTACGAGTCCTTGTACCTGTCCACCATTATAATCTATTGATTCTCTACCTGTTAGTACTAAGTCATACTCACCTGCTCTGGCCTGTTCAGCTATCTGTGCTGCTACGTACATACCATCTTTAGGTGAAGCGTCTACACGTATAGCATCTCCTGCACCCATTGCAAGTGCTTTTCTGATAACCGGTTCTGTCTCGGCTTCTCCTACGGTGATTACAGTCACAGATCCTCCGTGAGTTTCTGTCATTTCTAACGCTCTAGTTAGTGATAACTCATCATAAGGATTTATTATAAACTGCACACCAGCCCTATTAAATAGAGTGTCACCGTCAGTAAAAGTAATTTTAGTTGTAGTATCTGGTACTACACTTACACACACTAATATTTTCATTCTAAAAAATTACATTAAAATTGAAGTACAAAGGTACAAAAAAATGACCTAAATAACATGGCAACTAACACTAGAATAGAACAGATTAAAACGTTTTTAAATGATACACCTGATGATGCATTCCTGAATTACGCATTAGCTACTGAGTTTGTAGTCTTAGGCGAGGATGCTGACGCCTTGGCTATTTACAAACGATTGGTAGATGAACAGCCAGACTATTTCGCCACATACTACCACCTAGGTAAGTTATACGAGCGTATGGGTACGGATGACTTGGCGGAGACTGCCTATCAGCAGGGGCTAGAGGTGACTAAGCGGTTAGGAGAAAAACATGCCCACGGAGAATTAAGAGGTGCCTTCGAAGAATTAACATTTTGATGTCATAATTTTGAATGTCAGCTAAGTTTTTAAGTGAGTTAGTAATTGGAACACTTTCTGGTCTGCCGAGTTGATTTTTTAAAACTTAATAAATAATACAAACTTGTAAATAGTTTACTCTGTTTTACCACACAAAAGTTGCCTTGATGAGGTAATTTGCTTCGTTATATTTGCGAAAAATATGAATGATTTTCAATCTAAAGATTTAAACTTCAAAAAAAAAGATAAGACAAAAACTTAGCGGTCAGCATTTTATGCACCTTATGGGTTTTGATCTTACAGAGATAAAAGCTGGTAGAGTAGTGGGGGTGATGAGTTTAGCTCAGAAACATCAGCAACAGTACGGTTTTGTTCATGGAGGAGTCACGGCTACTATACTGGATATTACGATGGGGTTTGCCGCATATACACTTATGCCAGTTGGCAAAGGAGTAGTTACTGCCAATATCAGCGTGGATTACCTCAATCCTGGAGATGGAGACAAGATTATAGCTATAGGTGAAGTGGAAAAACCTGGGGGTAGAATGGTTTTTACTGTAGGCAAAGTTTACGTAGAAAAAAATGGTATACGTACGCAGATAGCAAGTGCTAGGGCCGTGATGGCAGTCATAGATAATTCTGACAGCTAAACCTATAAAACTCATTATTTTTAGTACTACTTGATAGCTAATCCTCAAATACTATCCGCTTTTATATATTGGCTTCTAATTCTCAAAAGACTTCTTTAATCCTATTCTGTAAAAATTTTTATCTGCCTTTCTCGAAGTGTGTAATTATATAGTTAGGCCAGTACTTTTTTTCTTAATCGGTATCAATAATCTTATTTTTTGGATAGACTTATTTAGATCTTTCAGAGGGTTACGCTTTCAGTCGGTTTCATGCAGTCAGTCTAAAAAATTTATTTCTCCTCATAATGTCTTTATTATAAATATACATTTGCATATCATCTAATGAAGATATTAATAGCTGGAGCAGGCGAAGTTGGTTATCACTTGGCAAAATTACTTACTAAGGAGTCACACTCTATAGTACTTATAGATACGCGAGCCAAGATATTAAACAGGGCTGATTCTGAGATGGATCTACTCACTATACATGGCAATGCATATTCTCTCAGCGTACTAGATAATGCGGGAGTGGCTGATGCCGATCTGCTAATAGCAGTGACCGCTTCTGAGACTACTAATCTTACTATTGCTACTTTAGGAAAGCAGCTAGGTGCTAAGAAGACCATCGCTAGAGTGCATAATTCAGAGTTTCTTAAGTTGAAAGATAGACTAGACTTGGGCCGATTAGGAATTGACGTTATTATTTCTCCTGAGGAACTAGCTTCTAAAGAAATTGTAAGACTTTTAAGAAGATCTTCTTTTAGTGATGCTTTTGACTTTGAGTTTGGTAAACTGACGCTTCTAGGAGTCTATTTGGGAGAAGGAAGCAAGCTAATCCATAAGTCCGTGAATGCTTGTAAAGAATTCAATGATGATCAGAAATTTAAGACTATAGCCATAGAGAGACAGGGTGAACCTATCATCCCTACTGGTGACTTGGTGTATGAGGTGAATGATCATGTTTTCTTTTTATGCTTACCTACTGGTATAGAGCAGATTAGGGAAATAAGCGGTAGGAAAAAGCACGAAGTGAAAAATGTCATGATAATGGGTGGTGGAAACGTAGGTTTCAATACTGCTAAAAAGCTCAGTAGGAGGAAAAATGTAAAGCTCATAGATTCTAATACTGAGAGATGCAATGAGCTAGCAGACTTACTACCCGAAACTCTGATTATAAACGATGATGGGCATGATGTACACTTGCTAGAAGATGAGAATATATCAGAGATGGATGCATTCATAGCAGTGACAGGAAACTCTGAGACCAATATAATGAGTTGTCTGGTAGCTAAAAATCATGGCGTAAAGAAAACAATAGCTATGGTGGAAAATATGGATTACATAAATCTGTCACAAACTATAGGTATAGATACACTCATTAATAAAAAACTAATAGCAGCGAATAATATTTTCAGATATGTGAGACAAGCTGACATCATAAATATAGCCGGTATCCATGGACTAGACGCAGAAGTTATAGAAATACACGTTTCCCAAAACTCTAAAGCAACTAAAAATAGTATAGGTAATCTATCTTTGCCAAAGGACGCTATAGTAGGAGGCATCATACGAAATAGTGACGCTTGGATAGCCAATGACGGATTTCAGATAGAGGCGGGGGATAAAGTAGTCATATTTGCTCTTCCAGACTCCATTAAACAAACACTAGAGATATTTAGCTAGTCCCTATGTTTCATTTTAAAACAGTACTGCATATTCTTGGGTTATTGATGACTCTTAATGGAATTTTCATGGCCACAGTGTTACCTGTATCTTGGGTTCAAGGTTCTGGAGATTTCAATGCCTTACTCATATCTTCTGCCATAAGTGCTAATCTAGGAATGATTATTTGGTACCTTACTAGAAGTAAGAAAAAGGAACTATCCAAAAGAGACGGGTATCTTATAGTAACACTTGGTTGGATTATGCTCGGAATCACTGGGTCATTACCGTTTATGTTGAGTGGTAATATAGTGTCATTTGCATCTGCTTTCTTTGAAACTATGTCTGGTTATACTACTACAGGTGCTAGCATACTTAATGATATAGAGGCTCTTCCGGCTGGTATTATGCTTTGGCGAAGCATGACACAGTGGATAGGCGGTATGGGTATTATAGTGCTTACGGTGGCTCTTTTGCCACTTTTTGGGGTAGGAGGTATGCAGTTATTTATGGCAGAGGCTCCAGGTCCATCTGGAAGTAAGCTTCATCCTAAGATTGGAGATACTGCTAAGCGTCTTTGGGTTATATACGTGCTACTGACTAGTATAGAGACTGTACTGCTAAAAATAGCAGGTATGACTTGGTTAGATGCTGTTAATCACTCCTTTACGACTATGAGTACTGGTGGATTTTCTACTAAAAATGCAAGTGTAGCTGCTTTTGATTCACCAGCCATTGAGTATATTATAACTGCATTTATGTTAGTAGGTGGTATTAATTTTAGTATGCTCTATTTTATCGTCAAAGGAGTTTTTAGTAAGGTCATTGGAAATGAAGAGTTTAAAACATACATCGGCATCATAGTAATATTTACACTACTCATTTCCGGCACTATATATTTAAGTACTAATCAAGATCTAGAAGAGAGCTTCCGGCATTCTATATTTCAAGTGGTTACGATCATAACTACTACTGGTTTTTCTACTGTTAACTATGCTATATGGTCACCTTTTGCCTATATGCTTATACTTTTTCTGATGTTCACAGGAGGCAGTGCAGGAAGTACAGCTGGTGGAGTAAAGATAGTAAGACATCTCATCATTCTAAAAAATGGGTATATAGAGTTTAAGCGTTTGTTGCACCCACGTGCAGTAATTCCAGTTAGGATAAATGAAAAAAGTGTGGAGCAGTCTATCGTGTATAACGTGCTTGCATTCTTTTTTATCTACTTGTTTATTTTCATTGTTGGTGCACTTGTTATTGCTATGTTTGGACATGATATAGTGACAGCTGCTGGGGCGAGTATAGCTTGTTTAGGTAACATAGGACCAGGCATAGGCGGTGTAGATCCCAGTCATAATTTTTCTTTCTTCTCAGAAGGAGCCCAAATATTTCTATCCTTTCTTATGTTACTAGGTAGATTAGAACTATTCACAGTTTTAATACTACTCACTCCAGCATTTTGGAAAAAGGTGTAAAATATGACTTACACTAATCGTTAATTTTATGTTTATTTGCTCAGAATCGATAGATAATTATCGAATAGCATAATTCATAAATGAGAAGATTAATATTTTTTAAAACCCTTGTCTTACTTTTGTTTGTAAGCTCTTCGTTGTGTTCTTTTGCACAATCTAAATCTAATAAAGGAATAGAATTTTGGGTTGGATTTATGTTTCATTATGAAGGAATTAGTGCAGGACATTCTCTGTATATAACTTCGGATTCTAATACAAGCGGAACTGTCAGCGTACCTGGAGAAAGTTGGACTACTAATTTTACCGTTACGGCAAATAATCTAACAGTAGTTACCATTCCAAGTTCTGTAGCTTATAACGGATGCTCTGATTGTATAACCTCTAAAGGGGTGAAAATTGTTTCAGATGATAATATTGTAGTTTACGCACATCAGTATCTGGGTAACCAGTCAGACGCTACACTAGTATTACCTACGAGAACATTAGGTAAAGAATATTTTGCTGCGTCATACTATCAAAGTTCAGCTTCTAGTGCACGAGGGAGGAGTACCTTTCTCATCGTGGGCACTCAGGATAGTACTGTAATCCGGATTACTCCTAAAATTGCTATTCAAAAAGGTACAGCTACTGCGAGCACTGGCTCACTTCCTGCAAATACAGCATATGAAGTTACGTTAGATGAAGGTGAAATATATCAGGGTTATGGTTTTGGTGCCGCATCATCTGATGATGTGACAGGGACCTCTTTTGAGGTTATAGATACAGGTATCACAGCGAATTGTCGTAAAATAGCAGTATTTACAGGTAGCTCATATGCAAGAGTAGGGAGTGGCTGCTCTGGAGGATTCGATTCTGGAGATAATTTATATGAGCAAATGTTCCCAATAAACTCTTGGGGAAAACGTTTTATACTTGTTCCTTCTTTAGGAAGAAGCGGTGATGATTTTAGATTTATTGCTCAAGAAGACGGTACTGAAGTAGTGGTTTTTAAATCTGGAGCTCCAGATGTTTTCAATTTAGATAGGGGCGAATTTGCTCAGATTGATAACGAAAGTGCCATTAGATATTGCCAAAGTAATAAGCCGATTATGGCAGTGCAGTATCAGCGAACTGCTCGTTGTGATGGTGGAGGAAATAGAACTGGCGACCCTTCAATGACAGTGTTGAATCCCCTAGAGCAAACACTCAAGGACATCACTTTATATAGTAGTGAATTTGCAGATATTGATAATCACTATATAAATGTCGTAATTCCTTCGTTTGGAGCCTCTAGTTTTAGAATAGATGGTAACTCAGCTACTTTTACTTCTGTGCCCGGAAATGGGGCTTTCAGCTACACTCGCATATCTGTGAGTAAAGGTAATCACAGACTCACAGCTAATGTTGGATTTATAGCTACAGCTTATGGTGAAGGTAGATATGAAAGCTATGGATATGCGGCAGGTGCTAATGTAATAGATCTTACTGCTCAAGCTAAAGTCGCGAATAGTACCCAAAATGGTAAAGTAACTAATTGTATAGGTCGACCAACCAGATTTACAGGAGAAGCCGAGTACACTGTGGTACGCTGGGAGTGGGATTTTGGTGATGGAGTTATAGACTCTATCCAGAATCCTACACATCTGTATGCAGATACAGGGACTTATGTAGCTAAGTTATATACGTATAAACCATCTTTTGATGGTTGTTCTAATTATGATTCTGCATTCGTAGAAGTGAGAATATATGGTAAACCTATTGCTCGGTTTAGTAAAACAAATCTTTGTGATAGTCTAACTGCTATATTTACGGACCAAAGTACTATGCCTTCTGGAGAGACTAAGTTGATATCTATATGGAATATACAAGGAGCTGGAGGCTTTAAATATGGAAGCTCTGTTTCTCACCTATTTGACACTATAGGTAAGTTTGAGGTGAGTATGGAGGTAATTACAAATAACCAATGTAAAGACACCTTAACAGATTCATTAATAGTTAATCCTATTCCAATGGCAAATTTTGATATTTCGGATGCTTGTTTTTATGACAGTACTTACTTATTTGACCAGTCATTTTTATTGACGGGAAGTATTGATACGCATAGATGGGAGTACAGTGATTTTTCTGGTTCTTTGGATGAAAATCCTATTCATTACTTTCAGGATAGTGGAAGGTATGAGATTACACTATCTGTAGTGTCTGACAGCGGGTGTAGAGATACAATGACTAAAGAGCTTTATAAATATCCTCGTATGGACGTATCATTTAGTTATAATGATACCTGTTTCGGGGAAGGGAATATTTTCTTAAATACAAGTTCCAAAGATGGGGGTAAGTATACAGATACAACTTGGTATACATCTGCACCAGATACAGCATTTACGTATAACTACTCATCTACATTTGGTAATGTCGGCTCATTTACTGTGCAGCTAGTCATGGAGCAGGATAGCTTTTGTACTGACACATTTACCCAAATAGTAGATGTAGACCCTCTTCCAGTAGCACTATTTACGGTGTCTGGACTATGTTTGAGTGATAGTACTTCGTTTTTAGACGTTTCATCTTTATCATCTGGCACGTACACCTTAGCTTGGGATTTTGATGACGGTATGACGGGTACAGGTTATGCTAATATAATCCAGTACGCTAGTTTAGGTCAAAAGAATGTTGTGCTCACGGCTACCTCAGATTTAGGTTGTGAATCAGATACCACTATTATCGTATTAATCACTAACCCAGAGATTCTTAGTCTTAATATCACAGATGTATGTGAAGGCCGCAGTCAAATATTTACTTCAAATAACAGCCTTGGTTTAGACAGTTTTTCCTCATATAGTTGGACTGTGGAAGGTAATGTTATTGGCTCTGGTTTTATTACAAGTTATAGTGCTACACCGGCAGGTATTTATAGAGTTAATCTGGATGTGAGGACTAAAAACGGGTGTGCGATTTCCTTATTGGACAGTTTTGAAGCTTACGTAAGTCCGAGTGCTGATTTCTTAGTGTCAAGTGTGTGTGATGGTGAAAATTTATTTCCTTTGGATAATAGTACGATATCAGCACCAGCTACTATTGATGGATATCGGTGGTATCTAAACGGAGCAAATATATCGGCAGACCAAAATCCAATAATTGGTACCTCTGGAGCAGGGGACTATGATATTAAATTAAAAGTAAGTAGTGTGAATGGTTGTATAGATAGCATTCAGAAATCTGCTACTGTGTACCCTACGCCAAATACTGCATTTAATTCTGCTAATCAGTGTTTTGGGGAGAATACTATCTTCACTAATGCGAGTTTAGTATCTACGGGTAGTGTATCTTCTATACTATGGACTATAGATGGTGCAGACTACACCAGTAATACAGTATTATATATATTCCCTACATCTGGAGATTACCCCATTCGTGTTATAAGTGAAAGTGACAGAGGTTGCAAAGATACCCTTACCCGTGCTGTTTCTATCCATCCATTACCTATGTTGGATGTCCAGTTAGCAGTAGACAGTGGTTGTATTCTTTTTGATGCTGAAGTGATTAATAATAGTACTATCTCTACTGGTAGCGTGAGTAATACTACTTACACCTGGGGTGATGGTGCTGTAACTCAATCTAATACTAATACATATGACACACCAGGTACGTATGCAGTGAACGTAGTAGCGGAGAGTGATCAGGGGTGTAGAGATTCAGTAGATATTTCTAATCCTGTACGTGTATTTGATTTACCTACGGCAGACTTTAGGTTCACACCGTTAGAACCAAGCACACTCACAGAGTTTGTCACATTTAAAGATTCCTCTAGTACAGATGTAGTCCAATGGGATTGGACTACTAGTGATGGTGGCTATTATACAGGAATCTTGGCAGAACACCAGTTTTTAGATTCAGGAATATATAATGTCACATTGACTGTAGTAAATGATAAAGGGTGTGAAGATGACATAAGTAAATTAATATATGTGAATGCAGATCTCTTTGTACACATACCTAGCGGTTTTTCTCCCAATGGCGATGGTATAAATGATACATATGGATTAGGTGGTCTTACACAAGGAGTATTTAAACTCCAATTAACTATCTATAATAGATGGGGAGAGCTCATATACAGTGCTTCGGATGTCAATGATAGATGGGACGGAACATACAAAGGTAAGCCTGTGCCGCAGGGAGTGTACCTCTATTTAGTGCAATACACAAATCCAAAACAGACTAGATGGTTCTATCTCAATGGAGAAATACACGTCTTGAGATAATAGTAATTTTCGTGATGAAACATTAGAGAGCAGAAAGTTGGATATTCTTGTCGAAGTTTCTGCTTTCTTTCGTTTATTAGCCCTAAAATCGAAGTATTAATCAATGTATAAGCTAAGCATATTATTTTCAGTCATGTCCATTTTTGCGTGTAATAATAATGATGGTAAACGAATCCCAGATTTCAGTTTTACAAGTATAGATAATCAATCTATCACACAAAATGATTTGAAAGGCGAGGCTACAATCATAGTGGTATGGGCTACTTGGTGTGGAGATTGTATACGAGAGATACCAGAGTTGAATGATTTAGTAGAAAAATATAAAGACAATGAAAAAGTCAATTTTTTAGCTCTTAGTGATGAGAACGAAGCTACCGTGCGTAAATCGCTTAAAAGATTTCCTTTCAACTTTACGCATATAGTGGATTCAAGAAAATATAGTGATAAGCTTAAAACAGGAATAACTAAACACTTTCCACAGGTACTTGTAGTAGATAAAGATTTAAAGGTTGTTTTTGATGTTACTGAAAACAAAGACAAGATATTTAGTGTTTTAGATAATCATATTCAACATATACTCAAGTAATTGATAGCACAATGCGATAAACCATTAGCTCAGCAACTAGTGGAGAAAACAGTTATTCATACATCTATTTCTCAAGTAGATAAGTTGTCTTGGAATAATGTAATTCAAAACGAAAATATTTACTTAAGTATTTCTTATCTAGCTTCCTTAGAAAAGGCATTATCAGACTACTCTTTTAGGTATTTCCAATTTTACTCTGAAAATAACAAGCTCGTTGGTATAGGATACTGTCAAATAGTAAAAATAGGAGGTAATGACATAAATAAAGATGCACTAGTAGAACGAATGGGAGGGTTGCTTCCTAAAAGTCTACTAAATAGTATAGACATGCGTATCCTCATCTGTGGAAATGCTTTTGCTAGTGGTGAAAATGGGTTTTATTTTCTGCCAAGTATAGATAGTAAAATGAGCTTAGATCTCGTTACCAGTGCAGTGGATGAAGTGCACACCTCGGCTCATAAAGAAGGTAAGAAAATAGCGATAACACTTATTAAGGAGTTTTGGCCAGAATCATTCGAAAACGTAGCATATCTTAAGGATAAAGGCTGCTGTGAGATCAATATAGATGTGAATATGGTACTCACACTAGATTCCTCTTGGACCAGTTTTGATCACTACCTTCTAGCTATGAACTCTAAGTTTAGGACTAAAGCAAAGGGCATATTTAAAAAATCTGAAAAACTGACTGCAATCAATTTTGATGTCCCAATGATAGAGAAAAGATTAAATGAAATAGATGAGCTATATACTATAATAGTAGATAAAGCAAACTTCAGTTTTGGTAGGCTGAATGCTAAAACACTTCTAGAGATTAAGAAAGCTCTAGGCCATCAGTTTTACTTCAAAGGTTACTATTTGGAAGATAAGCTTATTGGTTTTAGTACTGCCACATCGTTTGGTGAAGTGTTAGATGGTAATTTTATTGGATTAGATTATGATTATAATCAAGAATATGCTGTTTATCAGCGTATGTTATATGATTTCGTGCAGTATGCTATAGACATAGGTGCTAAGAAAGTAAAAATAGGACGCACCGCAGAAGAGATAAAAAGTGGAGTAGGGGCTCAGCCAGTAGAGATGAAGTTTTATGCTAAGCATAGGAATAAAGTAACGAATGCTTTACTTCGACCATTTGTACAGAAGTTAAAACCCAATAATTTTAATCTTAGAAAACCGTTCAAAGCAGCATACTACGAAGTATAAATGGATTCGCTTACTCAGATAGTATTAGGTGCCGCAGTAGGAGAGGTGGTGCTCGGCAAAAAGGTAGGAAATAAAGCTATGCTTTGGGGTGCTATTGCAGGCACTATACCCGATTTAGACGTTTATCAATCGCTTATTTTCGATTCGCTAAAAGCGAACGAGCTCCATAGAGGATTTTCGCACAGTATACTATTCAGCGTAATTTTTGCACCTCTGTTGGCTTGGATATTAGTTAAAAAAGAGAAGATTTTATTGGCCACAACTGTAGGAGCAATACTAGCTTACCCTGCTTTAAGCACAAGAAATCCTTGGGTAATTGGAGTACTGTCTATAGTATTTACTGTCTGTCTTTATTTTATTCTTAAAAATAAGTATAATTCTGAGAAAGCGACCAAACGTGATTGGACTAAACTATTTTTTTGGAGTCTGTTTACTCATCCCTTATTAGATTGCCACACTACTTGGGGTACACAGCTATTTTGGCCTTTGCCATACAAGCTTGCATGGAATAACATCTTTGTTGTAGATCCTTTGTACACCGTTCCTTTTTTAGTGTGTGTCATTCTAGCAATGTGTTACCACAGGCAGTCGAATACTCGTACATATTTAAATTGGGCAGGCATAGCTATTAGCAGCCTATATATGGTCTGGTCTCTAGGTGCTAAATGGTATACTTTCAATGTTTTTGAGGATAATTTAAAATCTAAGGGTATAATTTACAGCAGATTAACTACAGTACCTACGCCTATGAATACTTTTCTGTGGAGTGCTACAGCAGATGGCGATACAGTGTTGTATTCTGGTCTTTATTCTATTTTTGATAAGGATAAAGATGTCGAATTTTATACCATAAGGACCAATCATGATCTTGTTAATAGGTACTCTGGTGATGATGTATTAGATCGATTAAATTTTCTTTCAAAGGGCTGGTATGTAATTGATAATGATAATCCTGATACGCTAGTATATAATGACACCCGATTTGGTCCAATGTACTTGGGAGACAAACCATTGTATAATTTTGGTTATCATCTTACGGATACTCCTGAAGGAGTTAGAGCTGCCGCAAAACGTCCAGAACTAGCTGCTGACCAAGTGAATAAGATGCTTAGCACCTTGTGGAATAGAATCTGGGGTAAATAAAAATATAGATACGCATTCGGTGTATCATTTGAGATAATCTCTAAGTAAATTGGTTTGTTAGAAGAATAGTTTTAAAACAGGTGGATTTATATCTATGCGTTATATAAACTGTCATCCAGTGTTTTTAGTAGAAGTTTAGCTAAGAATAGCAGCTAAAAGTGATGGTTATACCTCGGTGCATTGCACTATGCCTAAATAGATAAGGTAAATACCAAAACAAGCAACGATAATACCTATAATCCGAAATAAATAAATCAATAGGTGTGATTTCAGATAAGGTCCTAAGTATGCTGCTCCAAAGGCCTTAGCTGCATCCGTAGCAAAAATTCCAATAAGAATACCCAGCATATAGAGGTAAACGTCAGATGACGAGCTATACATAGTTTGTGCTAAAGCGACAAATCCCATCCAAATTACAAATACGGTAGGATTTGCAAAATTCACAATAAACCCTTGTCCGAAAGATTTGAAATATCCTTTTTTGTGAATTGAAGAGGACTTTTTTAGTCGTGTAATCGGTCTGGTATAAAATAGAACTCCAAAACTGAGTAGGATAGAAGCTGCAATAAATTTAACTACAGGCAAGTGAATGTATTCATTGATAAAATCAGCAGCTACGTAGTAACAGATACCAGCTATGACTATATCACTTACTAATATACCGAGTGCAGTAAGTAATCCTGCGGTTACACCCTTTTGTATGGCATTTTTTAGCAGCGTAAAAAATACTGGACCCAAGAATACGATGGTTCCCATTCCAGTAAGAATGCCTTTAAATATAGCCATGGGGTCAAAAGTAAACGAAAAAGGGTCAAGAACGAGTCTTAGCTTTTGAGATACATCTTATTTAGGATGAGTCGCTTAATTGTATATAAGAGCTTGTTTGCGATTTATTAGTTCGGTAATTATTATATAGATTTATTTAAGCTACATGTAAATATTTATCTTTAGTTGCTTTAAGTATGAAAATATTATTTAACAACTTTTAGTACGTTACCACTTTATTACTATTAGTTATTCTTCAGTGCAGCTTATTTGGACAGAAACAAGAAGCTCAGTTAGATGCTCGAAAATTCAGTGGTGACTATGTATGTATTAGTGAAGGAAGGCTGGTAACTTATGTCCATCAAAAAGAATCTAAATCAGTAGATATCAACTAAAGATATTTTTTATCTACGTAGAAAGTACCAAATGGCACTATAGAAGCTAAAAGTACAATTATAGTAGTCTTAGCATCCCATTTTTTTAACTGACGAATAACAATGGCTAAAAATATATAAGCTACGAATAAGAGTCCGTGTGGCATTCCTAGAGATTTCACCCAGCTATCATCTTCAGCTAGATACTTAAGTGGTACGCCAATACCTAAGAGAAGTAGGTATGAAATACCTTCCAAATAACTGATAATTCTGAATACTAATATCATACAACAAATTTAAATAATTATGTAATCACTTGGAGCATTAATTCTGCATATCCTTTTGCCTATAATTTATATTATGTTAAGTAAAAGAAGTCAAAAGAAAAGGGAGCTCTTTGAGTCACTCCCGATTCCGATGTTATGGTTAATAACAGTCTTTAATGTCTTTGTTATACGAATTTACGATTATTAATTGGATTCTATAAAAGATTTCATTTCTGCGTACTTTTCCATTTGCTCGAGTCTAGCATATATTTTTTTCATTGTACCTGCTAATACTACTTTGTCTGCCAAAGGCATGTCCTCATTATTATTAAATACATTTTCGAATTCTACTATCGCTTTTTTGTACTCTATGTTTATTTCAGCCTCACTTTTTTCTATAATACTGGGCTTGTATACTCCATCCAATTCTTCTACTATTACAGCTACCCTGTTTAGATACATTACTCCTTTATTATAGGATGCATCGTAATATTCAGAATCTATTTCTAGTATTTTGTCATAATCAGCAGCTGCTTTATCGTTTTCACCCAATCCCTCATAGCTGATCGCTCTGGCAAAGTAATAAATGGTATTACCAGGATCATCAGCTATGGCACCGTTCAGTTTTTCTATGAGTTCTTTACTTCTACCCTGCTTAAGATAGATGTCTAATTCCATGTTAATTAGCGTTTTATCCGCCTCATTTATGTCTTTACCGGTCATTATCGTCATTAGTGCAGCTGTGGTGTCACCACCTTTGAGTTGAAGCTTAGCTAAGTTAGCATAGATACTTCCTTCTGCTGTTCCTTTATCTACTAATACCTGAAGTGCTTTTTTAGCTTTTTCATCTTCTCCACCATTCATAGCTGAGAATGCCATCATTTGCTCCAGAACTTCAATTGTCAAATTATTACGTTTCAATAGTCCTTCTATATCATACTTCATCAGAGGTACTGCCATCTCAAAGTTCCTATAGGACTCTTGATACTCCTCTGCTTGATATGCTGTGTATCCTTTGTTATATAAACCTATGGCGACATTGAGTAGATTAGCTTCTGAGTCCTCAGTTATTCTTTTTTTTACATCTGTCATTAAAGCATTTTGAAATGCATCGTGTGCAAGATATATAGCATCCGGATTAGCCTTACTGAGCTCATTATTTAATGTGCTTACTTTAAGATACGTAAGTCCTCTATAGTACCACATCTGTGGACTATTAGAAGTCTTGGTATTCAATTTAGTCTCTTCAGACCATTTCATCAAGCTTTCGTAATCCCTATCACCGTCGGGTTTTGCAAGGTCCTCTAGTTCCATTTTCATGGACTGTATCGTAAATTTCTGTGCACTTACATTTATCCCTATAAATAAGGCTGCTAGTACGGTTACATAATTTAATTTAATCTTCATTCTCTTCTGTTTTTGTATCATTATCTTCATTGGATGTGGTAGAATCTGTATCTGGATTATCTACATTTTCAGTTTCTATATCTTCAAGCTCTTCATCTTCCTCGTCCGCTTTTGGTACTTTGGCTACAGATGCGATGGCGTCCTTGTCTCTTACTTTAATAAGCCTAACTCCTTGGGTAGCTCTTCCCATTACTCTTACGTCTTCCATTTTCATACGGATAGTAATGCCTAATTTAGTGATGATCATTAGATCATTTTCATCAGTTACATCTTTCATAGATATTAGAGCACCTGTTTTTTCGGTTACACTCAAGGTTTTTACTCCTTTGCCTCCCCTACCGGTAATTCTATAATCGTCTATATCCGTACGTTTTCCGTATCCTTTTTCAGATACTACCATGATAGTGGTATCTTCCTCATTTGAATTCACACAAACCATGCCAATTACTTCGTCCGTATCGCTTTCTAGTCGCACACCTCTTACTCCTGATGCTGTACGGCCCATCGGTCTTACGTTTTCTTCATTGAAGCGTATCGCCTTACCACTTCTCTTTGCTAGTAGTATTTCTGCGGTTCCGTCTGTTAGTTTGGCTTCTAGTAATTGATCACCATCTTTTACGGTGATTGCATTTATACCATTGGTTCTAGGTCTAGAGTATTGCTCTAGTGAGGTTTTCTTTATTGTACCTTTTTTAGTACACATTACGATGAAATTATTGTTCACATATTCTTCATCTTTTAGATTACCTGTAGCCACAAAAGCTCTTACTGTATCATCTGCAGGCATGTTTATCAAGTTTTGAATTGCTCTTCCTTGAGAAACCTTGCTGCCTACTGGGATTTCATACACTTTCATCCAGAAGCATTTTCCTGAATCTGTGAAGAGTAGTATGTAATTATGTGTCATAGTGACAAATAGATTTTCTACAAAGTCTTTATCTCTATGTTTCACTCCTTTATTACCTATTCCTCCCCTAGTCTGAGACTTGTACTCAGTGAGCGGTGTCCGTTTGATATAGCCCATGTTAGAGATGGTGACTACCATCTCTTCGTTAGCTATAAGATCTTCTATATTAATTTCTCCAGCATCAAGTTCTATCGCCGTTCTACGCTCATCTCCATACTTCTCTTTCATTTCCAGAAGTTCGTCTTTGATGATTAGCATTCTTCGAGATTCATCTCCTAAAATGTCTTTCAGGTCTGCAATAGTTTCCATTAACTCTGCGTACTCTGCTCTTACCTTATTTATTTCTAAACCAGTAAGTTTCTGTAGACGCATGTCCAAAATAGCCTTAGATTGAATTTCGGAGAGTTGAAACTCCTTCATCAATCCAATGCGAGCTTCTTCACCGTTTTTGGACGCTCTGATTAGCTTAATCACGGCATCTAAATTATCTAGAGCTATGGTAAGTCCTTCTAATATATGAGCACGTTTTAGTGCTTCTTTTAGTAGATACTCTGTTCTGCGTACCACTACTTCGTGACGGTGATTCACATAATGGAGAATCATGTCACGCAGATTTAGCATCTCGGGTCTCCCTTTTACGAGTGCTATATTATTTACACTAAAGCTAGTCTGTAATGGAGTGTATTTGTATAATTTATTGAGTACTATATTCGGTACAGCATCTCTTTTAAGGTCAAAAACAATTCTAAGACCCTGTCTACCACTCTCGTCTCTTATCTCACTAATTCCTTCTATAAACTTATCATTTACTAAGTCTACGGCTTTTATTATGATTTGAGATGGACTGACCTGGAAAGGTACTTCTGTAATGACAATTTGCTCTTTGCCTGTTTTTGTGACATCAAACTCTGCCTTGCCTCGCATGACTATGCGTCCTCTACCCGTTTCAAAAGCAGACTTTACTCCTTCAGTACCATATATGATGCCACCTGTAGGGAAATCGGGAGCTTTCACATACTCCATAAGTCCTTCTACGTCTATATCATTATTATCTATATATGCTATGGTTCCGTCTATGCACTCACTCAGATTATGAGGAGCCATATTAGTAGCCATACCTACTGCTATACCTGATGCACCGTTTACTAATAGATTTGGTATTCGTGCTGGTAGTACTGTAGGTTCAGATAAACTATCGTCAAAATTAGGACGGTAATCTACCGTATCTTTATCTATATCTGCGAGCATCTCTTCTGCAAGTTTTCTCATTCTTGCTTCCGTATATCTCATAGCTGCTGGAGGGTCACCATCTATACTACCAAAGTTACCTTGGCCGTCTACCATAGGATAGCGAAGACTCCAGCTCTGAGCCATTCTTACCATAGCGTCATACACAGAGGTATCTCCGTGTGGATGATATTTACCTAGGACCTCTCCTACTATTCTGGCTGATTTTTTATAGGATCTGTTACTGGCAAGTCCCAGATCGGACATTCCATACAGTACCCTTCTATGTACTGGCTTGAGACCGTCTCTCACGTCTGGTAAAGCACGCGAAACAATAACTGACATCGAATAATCGATGTAAGCAGTTTTCATCTCTTCTTCAATGTTAATTGGAATAATTTTCTCGTTCTCCGAATTCATCTATTTGACATTAGTTTAAAGCGTGCAATTTATTAGCAAAAGACCAATGCTAGCCCTATTACAACGGTAAAATACCCACAAATAATCTTTGCAATTGGGGATAAATTGAGGAGTGTGCCTTTTGGGTTGAGTATTGACAGATTTCAAACACTAAATCACTAAGAATTTTAACATTAAGGATTAGACAAAAAAATCAAATCAACCTTGATAATATAGGTCTACTACCTTTAAATACTCAATGATTTTGTGTGGTAAGAGCATTAAGATTTTCGCAGAGCAAAAAAGCTCTTTTGTCAAAGACAAAATCTTAATGACCTTTTAAAGCAGCGAGCTACCCAAAAACATCTCCCTTACATCTAGAAGTGTCGAGTTATTAGTTAACGACAACTTAATGTTTAAAAATCGTTTAAACAACCACTTTCAGCATCCTATTTTTCTCTTGAAAATCTAGCTTCCACTCAAAATCGTACTCGTTTCGGGTAAGCCAGGCGTCAAGATCATTTCTGTAAAATTCACTTGTCTCAAAATAGCAGGTAGTCTTCTGCTTACTAGTGAGTTGTAGTATTTTTTTATAAAATAATAATGGATCTGCATCATCCACAAATAAGGCTAAAAGAGGCTCATAGTCCAATACGTTCTTATGCATTTTATTTTTTTCTGACTCAGCTATGTACGGAGGGTTACTGATAATGATGTCATACGTATCTATTTCCTCTTTCAGAATGTCTTTATAAAAAAAGGTGACATCTAGCTTTTGCTCTTCACTATTTCGCTGAGCTACTGCTAGAGCTTCCGTACTTATATCACAGCCGCTTAAGCGGGCCTGTGGCCACTGTTTTTTCAATGCTAGTGGTATACAACCACTTCCAGTTCCTATATCTAGTACAGAACCGCTAAAGGCTGGATTGTCCTCCAGTATCCAGTGCACGAGCTGCTCAGTCTCAGGACGTGGTATCAGTACATTTTTATCTACATATAGATCTAAGCCATAAAAAGGAGCTTCGCAGAGCACATACTGTACAGGTTTACCTTCTATCAGATCACTGAGCAAGTCTACGTAGGTATCTGCTATTATTGTCTCCTGACCGAGTAACACAGCAGTTTTAGATTTTTTCTCTAAGTAATAGAGTACGATATAAAAGATATTCTCCGCTTCACTTAGTCGGTAGAGCTTAGTTAGCTTATCGGTATATAGTGCCTTAAGTACTCCTAATTGCATAGCTTACAAAGGTAAGTGAGGGGATTTATAAATTCTACACTACTTGACCTCCTTATTTCAACTATTGCTCTTAATTTTGCACCTTGTTACCAGATGAGAAATATATGTCACGCTGCCTAGAGTTAGCCGCTTTAGGTGAACTCTTCACAGCTCCTAATCCAATGGTGGGTTGTGTGATAGTGCATAAAGATGAAATAGTAGCAGAGGGTTATCATCACAGATACGGTGATGCTCACGCAGAAGTCAATGCGTTTAAGAATCTATCAGAGCACATGGACAGCACTAAGTGTACAGTATATATAAGTCTAGAGCCCTGCTCCCATTACGGTAAAACTCCTCCGTGTGCCGATCTATTAGTAAATATAAAACCTAAAAGAGTGGTGATAGGAATGCTAGACCCTAATTCTAAAGTACGTGGAAAGGGAATCAAAAAACTGCTAGAAGCAGGCATAAACATGAGTGTGGGAATTTTGGAAGATGCGTGTAAAGCACTCAATAAGAAGTTTATAAAAGCACACACGGTACAGCTACCATTCGTGACTCTCAAGTGGGCTGAAACAGCTAACGGTTTTATGGCTAGAAATAGTGGTGACAACAGTTCTACTCAGATAAGTGATACCGTAAATAATGCATTCGTTCATCAACTTAGAGCTACACACCAAGCCATACTGGTAGGTGCCAATACTATTAATACAGATATGCCAAAACTGAATGTACGTGGTGTCGAAGGTCGTAACCCACTCAAGATTGTCCTTTCTGAGAAACTCAATATTAATCTAGATTCCAAGACTTTAACAGAAGGTAAAACACTTATATATAATACTATAAAAAGTGAAGTGACAGAAAACTACGAGTTAGTTGAAATCAAAAATTTTAAATTAAGTAATGTTTTGGCAGATATGCACTCACGCGATATTCATAGCGTATTGGTAGAAGGTGGCTATCAAGTATTAGCTTCTTTTGTAGATAATAAGATGTGGGACGAAGCCATAATTTTAAAATCATCTACCCAATGGGAAAGCGGTATAAAAGCCCCTTGGCTGGGAATACCAAGTACAAAAGAAGAAACTAGCGGTAACGATACTATTAAATACTTTTCGCCAGAATAATGGCTATAACCTTTCTTATTCTTAGCATTTGCTTTAGCACTTTTATAAACCTTATTTTCAGGTGGTTTAAGGATCATAAGGTCAATAAGTTTCAAGCTATATTAGTGAACTATGTGGTGTGTTTTGGTATTGGATTCTCTTTGTCAGAAGATCAAAATATTTCAGAAAATATACAAAGCACTTGGTTCCCCTATTGTATCATCTTAGGATTTGTATTCGTAGCTATATTTTTCTCTATGGCTCTCACCACAGAGAAAATGGGTATAAGCGTAACAGCTGTGAGTGGTAAAATGTCGGTTGTCATTCCTATATTATTCGCATATTTTTTTTATAATGAGAGAATTAGTAGCTTATTTTTAGTAGGACTAGTACTGTCTTTATTGAGTATCTACTTTATTAGTGTTAAAAAGGACCTTCATATTGACCGTAAACATATAATCCTTCCTATAATAGTATTTCTAGGTGGTGGTATCATAGATACGTGTCTCAATGTGATCGAAACTACATTTGGATCAGAAGTATCCATGGATACTATTTCATATTCTATTTTTCTTGGAGCATTCATGGCGGGTCTACTCCTATTTATCATCAGAAATAAGGGAAATTTTATGAGTTTTGAAAAGAAAAGTATAATTGCGGGTGTTGCACTTGGTATACCCAATTACTTTTCTATATTTTTCGTACTTAGTGCTATCGCTAGCTTCCCAAATAAAAGTGCCTTAGTTTTTGGCATTAATAATATAGGTATAGTACTCATTAGTACCATCCTATCGGTACTGATATTCAAAGAAAAACTAAGTTCTGGTAATAAGACAGGCTTGGTATTAGCTTTAGTCTCTATAGCAATAATAGCGTATGCGAGTTGATACCTACAGAGGCATATCAAAATCATATCATAGCGAACACAAAGCGAGCGGCAGTAAGTTTTATGGATATCTATTTCCTGTAGAATCTGCAGATGCTTTTGATCTAAAAATAAAGGAATTTAAGAATGAGTTTGCCGATGCCACACATATATGCTCTGGATGTGTGATAGGTGTAGACAGGGAGTATCAGCGATTTAGTGATGATGGTGAACCAAGTAATAGTAGCGGTAGACCTATTCTCCACGCCCTTTTATCTGCGGAGATTAGCTACATAGGATGTGCAGTAGTGAGGTATTACGGAGGTAAGAAGTTAGGTATTCCTGGACTCATAGAGTCATATGGCGGAGCGGCTCAGTTATGCATAGAAGATGCTGATATCAAAGAATTAGTGCTTAAGGATAGTATACTGTGCGTGGTACGTTCAGATATGGCATACCACTTGTATAATTTTTTAGCTCGGAAAAAAGAAGTCACCTATACTACAGGTGATACGGGTCAGTTTACACTAGTCTGTTCTAAAAGTGTGACCTCTGAGTTACAGAAAGAGTTGCAAAATATTCCTACCTTAGTGGTCTTATAATGAAGATAGTATATACCATACTCACCCTACTGATAGGGATACAAGCAGCATTAGGGCAAGAAGTAATGATTCCTAAAACTGCAAGTCACTCTGGAATAACTAGTGCTGACGTACATAATGATACTGATATGTATACGCTCATATCCTCAGAAGTAAAGCTACCAATACACAGTGAGATGGTTCAGACTTATAAAATCGAAAGTCCGTTTGCTACACACTATACCTACCAGCAAGTCACTAACGAGTTACCTGTAGAGCATGCAGGTGTTAAATTACACATACGTGATAATGGTCAGTATGCGATAGAGAACTATGTATACTTTGATATAAGTAAAGCATATTTCAGCGAAGCTAATGCTTGGCTGCCAGCCTCAGACGGAGCTATAGCAGTAAAAAAAGAATTAGTAACGAACGGAGGCATAGAGGAAATCGTGTATACCAATGAGTACGGCGTGGTCATATACTCTAAAGACCAACTGAAATATATAAAGCGTGATACTACTATTTTTGTAAAGGTATTTATGCTTAATCCTATAAACTCATCTGGTAAAGGCTATGGTGGCTCTATTAGTGATAATAATGACCTATCTAATTCTACGTTAGACTCGCAGATGTACTGGCAGATGACCGATGCTAAAGTATCTTATGACACCATATATCTGGAGTCAGAGTTTTTGAAATTTGCTGATATTTCGGCTCCTTTTGATAGTAGCTTTTTTTCATTGAATGATTCATTAACTTTTTCGAGAGATAATGGTGATTTTGAGTTTATCAATGTCTACTACCATATCAATGAAATGGGCAAATACATAAAAAAACTAGGCTATGATTCCCTAATAAAACAGCTAGTTGTAGACGTTCATGCATTTGGCAATGCAGATAATTCAGCTTACAGTCCATTAGGCCACACGCTTCAGTTTGGGGAAGGAGGGATAGATGATGCAGAGGACGGTGAAGTGGTAATACATGAATTTACACATTCTCTGAGTGAATTAGCGTCTCCCAATAATACAGTAGGGACTCAGCGAAGAGCAATGGAGGAAGGATCTTGTGACTATCTTGCCAAAGCATATAGCAGAACTCTCAATGATAATACGCCGGATAAGGTATTTAGCTGGGACGGAAATCTAACTTGGACTGGTATACCAATAAATACCCAAAGAACCTACCCTACTGATCTGAAAAATAATACGGATGGTGATAGAGATATGTGGAGCAGTGCTTTGATGTGTATTCACGATAAGATTGGTCGTGAGGCTACGGATAGTCTTCTTCTCGAACACTTTTTTTATCAAGGAGCCAATACCACTATGGGAGATATGGCTGAAGTCATTATTGATATAGATAAGGAAGATTTTGATAGTAAGTATTACAGTAGCTTAAAAATCTGTTTTGTAGATGCAGGCTTTATTTCACGAGTATCTGTGGCTGAAGTAAACGAAACACCTTATAAGATTATAAATCAGCAGGGTTTTGCATCAGGAGAAGGTGATATGCGTGTGGAACTGCCACGAGAAGTATCTATGGACGTATATAATGTACAGGGGAACTTAATTAAAACACTATCAGCACGAACATCTCATACGCTAAAAGCGAACGATTATTCAAAAGGAATGTATATTCTTCGTTTTGTTAGTGATGGAGATTTATTTAGTCAAAAAATAATAAGATAATTAATATGTGGGAAGAAAATAACAATGCCTTAGTTAGAGAGTTTAAATTCTCAGACTTCAAATCAGCTATGAGTTTCATGCAGGAGTGTATTGCTCCTATAGAAGCCATAAATCATCACCCGGAGTGGAGTAATGTATATAATAAAGTCACTGTCAGGCTTACTACTCACGATGAGGGAAATACCATTACTGAAAAAGACCGCAAACTTGCACTAGAAATAGATCGTGTGTATTGTCAATACTGATAAGAATATACTGTCCAGAATCTACCGCTAGACATCGGTACATATTTGACTTGATGTTCACAGAGCTTCTGGGTACGGACTATGAGTTTGTAAATAGCAGTAGTGACTGTCACTTGAACTACTCGAAAGAGTTTGGAGGGAAAATGCACATTATTCCTCACGGATTATTGTCTGAAGTGGATATCAGAAGTGATATTGAAATCTATTTTGAAAAGTCAAATAATCAGTGGTTCACATTTAGAACTAGTGATGCAACAGAAATGTCGTTTGATGTATTTGCTGCTTCTTTTTATCTCGTCTCTAGGTACGAAGAGTATTTGAGTTATGAACCTGACGATCACAATAGATATACTGCTGGCTTCTCTTGCTTAAGTCAGCATGATTTACTTATGGAACCCTTAGTAAATCAATGGGCATTCTATATAAAGAATGAATTAATTAAGGGAGACTCGGACTTGGAGTTTTTACCTCGTAAATTTGAGTATCTCAGTACGGTAGATATAGATCAAGCGTGGAAGTTTAAGTACAAGGGAATTAAGCGGAATGTCTTAGGTACTTTAAGGGACTTAAAAGAGGGTAAATGGGAAAACTTCAAAGACAGATGGCCTATTTTATTGGGTTTTAAAAAAGATCCATTTTACGAAGCTTTCCATTGGCATAAATTGCAAGAGATCAAGTACGATATCAAGCCAAACTACTTTGTATTAGTTGGTGATTACGGTACTTTTGATAAAAACACTTCGTATAAACATATTGAGTTTCAGCAATTAATTAAATCATTGGATGATGAAGATTCTTTAGGGATACATCCCTCCTACCAAAGTAATATTGAGATAGACAGAGTAGCTACTGAATCAGATAGGCTAAGCAGCATATTAGATAGATCGATATCTACATCTAGACAGCATTTTCTGATGCATACTATGCCCGCTACTTATAGGCTTTTGCTCGAGCTAGGAATAAAAGAAGACCATACGATGGGTTATAGCACACACCTCGGGTTTAGAGCAGGAATAGCTGCTCCATTCTATTGGTTTGACTTAGAAAATAATGAACAAACAGAGCTAAGATTAGTCCCTTTTTGTGCTATGGATATTACTCCATTACATTACAGGGGTGAATCTCCCTCGGAAGCTACAGAAACTATAGATGAACTCTTGCAGAAGGTACATGAAGTTGACGGCCTATTCGTAAGTTTATGGCATAATGAGAGTTTCAGTGAGACTGAGAGGTGGATTGGATGGAGCTCCGTATATGTACGGATGCTAGATAGAGCTAAGGAGCTTAAGCCTTAAATTATCTTATAATTACGATACTCTCCTACTCGCCAACCAAAGAGTCTCTCTATTCCGTATAGTAATTTTAACTTTAACCCAAATGATTTAACACTTGGATCTCTATCAAACTTCCAATTCATACCATTTATGCGATCTTGCATTACTGCGGGATGAGTGCCGGTGAATGGTTTTATGGAGTCTATTTCTGAGTAATCAAAATCCTTAGAAGCATCAAATTTATCGTCTATGTACTGGTCATCGTGCCAGAGTTTGGTAGCCTCTCGCAGTTTTGCCATCTGATACTTAGGATGTCTTACCCAGCCATAGTGATAGATTTCTGCATTGATGGGTTTTACGCGTAGTTTACTGCCGTTTTTTCTAAATCCTTGAGCGTCTTTATAGCTACGGATGGATGGGTCATTTTTTACAATGCGTATCTCTTTGCGATACCATGTGCGACTATCTCCTAGATAATCGTAACTCCCGTAGAAGTGAGCGTAGTCAAATAGTAGTCCTTCCACAGTATCATCTTTCTGATACGTTTTCATTTTAGAGATAATCTCTGGATAATACTTCTCGTGTACGCACTCGTCGCCTTGTATATAGAAGCACCAATCTGCTTTGTCAGATATATAATCGAAAGCTTTGTCTGTTTCCACTGCCAATACCTTACCCCCTTTTCGTAGAGTATCATCCCATACGGTTTTTACTATTTTTATTTTGTTACCTAGAGACTGTATTAGCTCTAGGGTATTGTCTTCACTCTGCCCCACAGCTACTACCATCTCATCTACGAGAGGTAATATAGAGAGGATAGCTTCCTTTACGGGATAGTCTAGCTTTACAGCATTGCGTATGAAGGTAAATCCGGATACAAGCACTGCTGCAAATTTAGGATAATAAAAAAGAGGCATACACTGTATGCCTCTTTAAATATAAAATTATAATGCTATTGGTTTAGTTAGCAAGTATTACTTTCTTAGTTACAGAACCTTCGTTAGTCTTGATGTTAAAGAAATATACTCCTTCAGCATAATCGCTGATGTTTAAGTTAAGTGTATTTTCTCCTGCATTTACATTGTTAAATGTGTATGCTTTTACTTCTTGACCCATTGCATTTGTAAGGCTTACGTTTACATCTGTATTCTGAGTAAGATTAAGAGATATATTAGTTACACCAGTAGTAGGATTAGGAGATACTCTTGCATTTATAGCTGCAGTCACATCACTTATACCAAGCTTTACTTCCTCCGCATAAGCAGATTGTAATACCTTCTTAGTCGCATTATCTTGTAACCATACAAGTACTTTTACATTGCTGAAATCCTCAATATCATGATTGGTATTGATATTTACCCAGCTCGTAGATTGACCATCTGGAGCAAGTTTATACTCACCTTTAAAATCTACTTGATATGTTTTGGTCGCAGTCATTCCTGATATTATGTTGATAGACTCTCCCGTACCAGGTGTCATAAAACGTTTGAATACGTGTAAAAACTCAGTTTCACCGTTTGACTTTATATTCTTGTCATTGTAAGTTTCTAGAACTGCTGCATATACACTTACATTATTAATGTTTGATAGTGCATCCATATTAATGGTAGTAATTACTGATTGTCCCCACTTATCGAAAGTAGCGTTCAACTCTACTATACTAAAGTCTGCTAATGCGTTATCATGAAGACCAGCATTAAAGCTTCCAGCGTTACCATCCCATCCGCCATCTATCTCCATACGAGGGATAGAGTTTATTGCATAGTAGTTTCTTCTGTCTACAGCCTGAGCTGATGCATACGGATCCCCAGCACCTGGGAAGTTTTGTTGGTACTTGATATACGTACACTCCATTTCTCTAGCTCCGTCTATAATATTATGAAAATTAGTATTACCTGGAGTACAAGGTCCACAAGTAGATGATGTAAATATCTCGTAAAGTGGCGTGCGTTGCACGGCTTTAGCCAATACGTCCACCCTTTGCGTAATAGCATTATCATTTGAAGGCTTTTCGTCAGCAGAACCATTAGGGTTAGATACAGATACATCTACTGAGTAAGTACCCGCAGCAGATGGTGTCCAAGCAGAGCTAGGTGATAAGGTAACTGAAGCACCAGTAGCGATACTGGTCGTGATAGTACTTGTTACAGGTGTACCACTATTTATGGTGTAAGATAGATCTACGGATGTAATCGTCTCACTACCTAGATTTCTTACTACGGCTCCTATTGGAACTGCTCCAGCTGTCAATACCGCTTGAGAAGCAATGTTTAAACTACTTAGTATAATGTCTTTATTAGGCTGAACACCTGTGAAAAACTCAAGAACTTTATCATCTTCTTGAGTACTAAATACTATTCCTGTGGGAAAGGAGAAGCCAGTAGCTTTTGCAGTATATCCATCTGTACCGTCAGCATTTTGGCAACCTACAGTAGCACTTTCAGTGAAAGAACCAGTACCAGCAGTTGACTCATGTATGATATTAAAACCGCCTTGTTCTTTCAAAGCGATTGCGAAGATTAGGTATTTATTATTAGTAGGAAGACCCGCTGGCATAGACTGAAACCATTTGATAATATGTTGTCTATTTGGTGCAGTACCCACAGTGTAACTGATTACTAAAGAGCCCGTACCTATAGCAGCGGTATACTGAGATTTTAAGTCATCCCAAAAACCGAAAATAGCTGCTTTAGGTGCGGCAGCATTTGGTAAGTCCATATTAGTTGAATTTGAAGTCAACTCATTTGCAACATCAAAAGTAATATATCCATTGTCACTTGCTTTATAGCTCGTGTAAGAAGTACCATAGAAACTGTAAGCAAAAGGAATGGTTTGGGTACTTGACATAACTTCATTTGCTGTTTGATCACCAGCAGATGCTGCAAGTAGAGTAGCATAAGTACCAATAACTTGGCGTGTAAAAGGAGCTTTAGACCCTACACTTTCTAAATGATAAAACTGAGCGAAGGTCCCTAAAGAAAGGGCTAACATCGCAAAAAGGCTTAATGTAATTTTTTTCATTTGTATGTTTATATTATAATTAGAGGCGGAATGTACATTTTTTTTTTTATTAGGTGGACTAGAGTGATGATTTTTTGTTCATTCTAATGTTTAAAATGACATTATCATTGAGGCATCTTAATTTTATATTTCAATATTTATGTGCTACGACATTAAAACATCCCTAGAAAAACAACTAAAAAAAGCTTTTCTCGATGGTAAAATCAATGATGTCAAGAATATGACAGAGAAACTAAGAACATTCTCCAAAGATGAGATCACTCTTTATCACGCTTCTGGTTTTGATCATCCTCAGATGTTTATATACACTCAGGATAACTTACAAACTCCTACCCTAGCCACTTGGGGACTTATACCAGAGTGGTCTACCGCTAAAGAGTCTATCTGGAATAAAACACTTAATGCCAGAGGTGAAACCATCTTTGAAAAAGCTTCATTTAAAGACTCTGCAGTACGTAAACGCTGTATTATTTTCCTCGAGGGATTTTATGAGCATCATCACAAAGCAGGTAAAGCGTTTCCATATTTTATCCAAATGAAGGATAAAAACCTTTTTGCGGTAGCTGGACTCTGGAGTGAATGGATAAATGAATTGGGAGAAGTTCTGAAGACATTTAGTATCGTCACTACCAGAGCAAATGCATTAATGGCTAAAATTCATAATAATCCGAAGCTGTCAGAGCCTCGTATGCCATTAATTTTAGAGGAGAAAGAGCAGCAGCTTTGGCTAAATAAAGAGCTAAATCAGAATGCTGTAGCAGACCTGATGAAACCACTCGAAGAAGGCTTCCTTATAGCTCATACTGTAGCTCCAATAAGAGGTAGCCAGGTTATTGGCAATTTGCCAAACGCTACAGACGAATATAAATATTCAGTCTTAGAAAGTGGAGAGCAGTTGGGATTGTTTTAAAATTTGTAGGGTAAGTTTCTCTTACCAATTGTAAGTATAGACGAGACTGTTCATTTTAAAGTCTCTAAACCATTGCTATTTTCTCTTGCGGATAGCTTAAAATGAAGTTGACTATTTCTATGGGATTTATCAAAAGAGAACAAAAGTTCAATGCCTTTAATATAAAATCTTTCAAAACTAATTTTCTCATTTCTATACGGTTTACAATTTTATAAATTTGGTTAGAAATAGTATCTTTTGGTTGCGTTAATATTCTAAATCATAATTTGCGATAGATGTGAATATCGTCTGATAGTTGTCTCGTAAATACTAACTTTGCAGAATGAATGTAAGAGACCTAGAACCAAAGATAGTTTGGAACCATTTTTCAGATTTAAATGCTGTACCACGTCCGAGTAAGAAGGAGGAACGAGTGATTAAGTTTATACAAGAACTTGGGGCTAAGTTAGGTTTGGATACTTACACAGATGCTACAGGTAATGTCATTATCAGAAAGCCGGCTACTGCAGGTATGGAGGACAGACAAGCTGTAATCATTCAGTCTCACCTAGACATGGTGCATCAAAAAAACGCTGATACTAATTTCGACTTTGACACTCAAGGAATAGAAATGTACGTAGACGGTGACTGGGTGCGTGCTAGAGGTACTACACTAGGAGCAGATAACGGTATGGGTGTAGCTGCGATAATGTCAGTCCTTAGCTCTACCGATGTAGCTCATCCTGCTATAGAGGCACTCTTTACTATAGATGAAGAAACAGGTATGACTGGTGCTATGGAGCTGGAAAAAGGCATCTTAAAAGGTACTATTTTACTCAATCTAGATACAGAAGATGATGACGAGTTCAGCATAGGATGTGCTGGTGGCATAGATACCAACACAACGTATGCCTACACCAAAGAAGCAATAATAGCGGGTAATCAAACCTACACTATCACAGTAAATGGTCTTAATGGTGGTCACTCTGGGGTTCAAATCAATGAAGAACTGGGTAACGCTAATAAGATAATGAATCGCCTAATGTATGGCAGTGAAGAGTATAACCTACAGATAGTCGATATCAATGGAGGGAGTCTTAGAAATGCTATTCCTCGTGAGAGTTTCGCTACTATAGCGGTTAATCCTTCTTATTTAAAAGAACTAGAGGAGAGAATACAAGCTATAAAAGCTGAATATAACATACAAGATTCCAAGCTAAGTATCCAAGTAGAAGTTACAACTCAAGTGAGCGAAGCAATGAGCTTATCAGATACTAAAAAAGTAACTACAGCATTATATGCAGTGCACAATGGGGTATTCAAATTTAGCCGAGCTATAGAAGGATTGGTAGAGACTTCTTCTTCACTAGCTAGAGTAATCGTAAAAGAGGGTGAATTTATAACTCAGAGTCTTCAGCGTAGCTCTTTAGAGAGTGGTAAATACGACGTGGCGTATACGGTAGCAGCTCCATTTCATCTAATGGGATGTGAAGTAGTACAGCAAGGAGACTATCCAGGATGGGCTCCTAATCCTACTTCAGCTATACTAGATATTCTAGTAGCCAAATACAAAGAATTATTTAACAATGAAGAACCTAAAGTAATGGCTATACATGCAGGATTAGAATGCGGACTTTTAGGAGAGCGTGTTCCAGGACTAGATATGATTAGCTTCGGTCCTACTATAAAAGGAGCACATAGCCCAGACGAGCGTTGTGGTATTAAATCTACTGCGAAGTTTTGGATGTTTTTAAAAGAGATTTTGGCAAATGTGCCTAAGAGCTAATTTATAGGTGCCACAGTAGATAATATCGCTATAACTTTTTCTTCAAACTCTAAGAGCACTGGATAGTCTTGATTAGTGAAGTTATATTCTTTGTATTCTATCGGAAGGTGTCGAGCTTGCTCTTATTCACCTTTTTGGTAACCCTATAGAAAAAATGAGTAAAACCACATTTTACTTTGTCATTGGCGTACTTATTGTAATAAACATAGTACAAGGACGTTATCAGAAAAACTAATGACTCTGCAACAAAAAATATAGAATGAAAATAACCCATAGCATTTTAATCTCAGTATCATTAGTATTACTAGGTTGTAAGACATTACACACTACAACTGGCGAAAAAGTAGCTCCTTTTAGAGGTACTATAGTATACGATATAGAGGTCATTAATAATTCAGATGAGCTACAGACCAATACCAAAAAAGCACTATATGGTACTGAGATGTACTTTACTGTTTTCAAAAACGGTGATTTACAACGGAAGTATAACACTACCTCTAAAGATGGGTATGATATAAAATATATAGATGTTACTGAGCAGATCGTACTCGAAAAGTATAATAATTCAGATTCACTTTTTGTGCATCAAGCGGTCGCCCAAAATAAAAATAAACTCTATGATCTCCGTACTACGACTGAGAAGATCTCTATACTTAGTTATGAGTTAAAAGATCTATCTATAGGTGCAGAAGACATTGCCACTAGGCATAAGGCCAAAACATATCTGACGATAAAGTATTGGTACAGTGAGCTACTGAAAGTAGACAAAGCTCTGTATACTAATGTGAACGATGATCTATGGAGTTATTTTATGAATAAGAGTAACGGGTCACTATTCCTCAAGATGGAGGTAGATTACTTTACACATAAGGTTGTGTATACTGCTAAGGAAATACGTCCGGGTAAGTACGATAAATCGAATGAAGAGTTATTAGAGACTGCTACTAGAGTAGAGAATTAGATTAGCGTAAGTTTCTCATATTCCTCACCTCCACTAATAGTACAGCCGTTTTGAAGCATTTCAAAAAGTTCTAGCTCTCTAGTTTTATTGTATTCTTTAGACGTAGAAAATTGCTCTGCAGCGACTTCTGTCTTATTTACCTTAATGAGGTATATCTTATCAGTATCGCACTTAAAATAATAAGCACTCCCCTCCTCCACCTTGTTCATGTACTTCGTACTACGTAAAATACTCTCCCAAACGACTTCACTAAATTGATTTACAATTTCATCAGCATTTAGTGGTTCGTTTTCTTTGATAGCTACCCAGTCGTCTGCTATGATCCCGTTCATCACTAGAAAGTTGACAAATTCTTCTTCTAGTTTCTCAAGCTCATCTGCAGGTATACGTGTGTATTTCATCAAGGTACAAATTTATCAGTATTGACAGAATGAAAGCGTGCAAATCTCCAGAATATTTATCTTTATTAGCTAGGGTACGGCAGCAAATTTCAATAAAGTCGTGTGTTTCCGTGGTTTTCATAAAGGGAATAGTACCTTTGAAGGAATGAAAATAGGAAAAAACGCTGTAGTTGGCGTAAATTACGTATTAGATGTGGATGGTAAGCAGTTAGATGCTAGTGGTGATAGCCCACTTACTTACATTCACGGTCACGGTATGATGATACCCGGTTTTGAGAAACAACTAGAAGGCTTAGCAGAAGGCGAGAAATATGATTTCTTAGTGCCTGCAGCAGAAGGTTACGGAGAGTTTAAAGAAGAAGCAATAGTGGATTTAGATAAATCTATCTTCTTAGTAGATGGCAGTATGAGTACTGACGTATTCGAAGGAGCTCAGTTACAACTTACTAATCAAGATGGGCAGCCTATGACAGGTCTAGTTAATGCGGTATCTGAAGATAAAGTAACTATGGATTTCAACCACCAATTGGCTGGTAAAGACTTACATTTTATCGGCAGCATAGCGGAATTACGTGAGGCTACTGAAGAAGAAATAACCCACGGACATGTTCACGGGCCAGAAGGTCATAAGGAATAAAAATGAAATAGTAATTAATATTAAAAACCAAGTGCTTATGCACTTGGTTTTTTTATGCCCTTTTAAAAAATGTTATTCTATTAAAGCAAAAACTTGTACGGCTGTTAGTGACTTGTCACTGGGATTAAAATAAGCTGCTATAGCTCCTAGCTGGTATTTGTCTTTTAATATATTGTTACGATGCATATCACTTTGTATCCACGCATTCAGCATGTAAGTAGCTGCCTCTTCATAGGTATTAGCCACATTGAGTGAAGTTTCCCCTTTTTCGTCATAATTATAGGCAGGTTTCAGAACAAAAGTGCGTGCTATATTCTCACCTATGGCATACTGTTTTACATTCATGTAGTGTAGTAATCTTTCTTGCACTGTTCGCTTACCAATAGTTGGTTGGTCATGGGTTAGTTCACCATTGGTCTTCAGAAAATCATTGTGATCTTTGGCTACTTTATAGATGGTAGAATTATTTATCAGAGCTTTATGTCCGTTAGTAACTCTATATTCATTCACCTTTGTAAAGATTAATTGTTCAAAAAGTGTATGATTGAAGTTATCTGGATCTATGGTGTCACTCTTACTCTGAGCTTCTATAGCTGATATACTGAATGATAAACCGACTAAAAAAAGAATGTATTTTTTCATACTTATGATACTGCAATTAGTGTTCCTATTTTATCTATGCTAAACTTTAGCAAATTTTATGTTCTGTTTTAGTTTTATAAATCCTGCTCTCTTCACAGCAGATTTTTTAAATACTCGCTTAAATACGTCTTCGGTGAGTTCTTGCCAATCTGACTGTGCAGCCTCATTAAAGTGTGGCGTAGGAGATAGTTCTGATGCGTTATTCTGATTAGAAAATTTATTCCATGGGCACACATCTTGGCATATATCACAACCAAAGACCCATCCGTCCATTTGCCCTTTGAAGGATGCGGGTATCTCTTCTCTTAGCTCGATGGTAAGATAAGATATACACTTTGTGCTGTCTACTAATTTATCTGCGACTATAGCATCTGTAGGGCAAGCATCTATACAAGCGGTACATGTACCGCAGTGATCAGTAGTAGATCCATCAGCTAACAAGTCTAAATCCAATATGAGCTCTGCTATAAAATAAAAACTCCCTTTAGATTTAGTGATAAGCATACTGTTTTTTCCTATCCAGCCGAGGCCACTTTTGGCTGCCCATGCTCTGTCTAGTACTGGTGCAGAATCTATGAATACTCTACCTTCTACTTCTCCTATATCTTCTTCTATGTGCTGTACAAAAGTTTTTAGCTTACGCTTGATAACGTGATGATAGTCTTCTCCGTAAGCATATTTTGATACTTTCAGGGCTTGCTCATCATGGTTTTCTTCAGGATAGTAATTAAAGAGTAGAGAGACTACTGATTTTGCTCCAGGTACTAACTGAGTTGGGTCCACTCGTTTATCAAAATGACCTTCCATCCATTTCATCTTTCCGTGAAAGCCCTTATTTAGCCAGTTTTCTAATCTCACTGCATCTTCTTCTAGCTTGCCTGCTTTACTGATTCCACAAAAATCAAATCCTAATTTTTCAGCAATTCCTTTTATAGTATGCGTATGACGTTGGCGAAGATCCATATCTTAAAATAGGCCTGGATTATTTGCTTTTAGGTTTACTCTGCCTAAGTGTTTGTATGCTAACTCAGTAGCTTCTCTTCCTCGAGCAGTACGCTGAAGAAAACCTTCTTTGATAAGAAATGGCTCATATACTTCCTCTATAGTGCCTGCTTCTTCACTTACTGCGGTGGCTATTGTATTAAGACCTACGGGACCGCCTTTAAACTTATCTATTATGGCACAAAGTATTCTATTATCCATATCATCTAGTCCTCGAGCATCTACATTTAGTGCGGCTAGAGCTATTTTAGCTATTTCTATAGATATAGTTCCATCCCCTTTTATCTGAGCAAAATCTCTTGTTCTTCTAAGAAGAGCATTAGCTATACGTGGAGTACCTCGGCTGCGGCCTGCTATTTCTATAGCTGCTTTGTGATCTATAGCCATATTCAGTATGCCACTGCTCCGCTCTACTATACTGGCTAATAGAGGAGTATCATAATACTCTAATCTACTAGTGATACCAAATCTGGCTCGGAGTGGGGAAGTAAGTAAACCGCTACGCGTAGTAGCTCCTATGAGTGTAAAAGGACTGATACCTATTTGAACACTGCGTGCATTTGGTCCAGAATCTAATACTATATCTATCTTATAATCTTCCATAGCAGAGTACAGATACTCTTCTATAACTGGACTAAGACGGTGTATCTCATCTATGAATAGCACATCTCCTTCTTGCAGATTAGTAAGCAGTCCCGCTAGATCTCCTGGTTTTTCTAATACAGGCCCACTTGTGATACGTATATTACTATTTAGCTCTTGGGCTATGATATTAGCTAAAGTAGTCTTGCCTAGCCCTGGAGGCCCGTGCAGTAAAACGTGGTCAAGAGCTTCTTCTCTTTGATTGGCAGCCTGAACAAATATTTTAAGATTATCTAAAATTTTGTCTTGCCCAGCAAAATCATCAAAAGAGATAGGCCTAAGTACCTTTTCTATGTCTCTTTCCTGATCCGAAAATCCCTCAGATGTACTGTCTAAAATATCATTGCTCACCAAGCGAAAGTAAAGATAGATTTTTAAACGTGGGCAACGTTTTTTATAAACATTTCATCTAACAAAGTAGATTACTAATTAAGATGAAGTTTTATTTGAATTCATACATGAGAAATACATTTTTTATAGCCACGATACTCACCTTTAGCTGCCTCTTAAGTAAAGCTCAAGTGACTATGGATGAGATAGTTTTCGAAAAAACTGATTTTAACTTTGGTGTAATTGGAGCGGAAGATGGAATTAAGACAGTAGTCTACACATTTACCAATACAAGTACTAATCCATTTATAATTGAAGGATTAGAAGCTGCTTGTGGATGTACAAATCTACGAAGTGATAAAGAGATTTATCCAGCGGGTGATATAGGTACAATTACGGTAGACTTTAATCCCAAAAATATCAGTGGGAATACGAGTAAATGGGTTTATATCCGGGGTAATTATTCTGATGGTTTTCAAAAAGATCTAAGTTTTAATGCGGAGGTAGTTTCATTGGCTGATAATTCACCAGATCGATATTACAAAGGGGAGTTTGGGTACTTAATGATGGATGTAAATAATTTTGGTTGGGGACAAAAACTCAAAGATCAAGTCCTTATTGATACAATTAAGTTCTTCAACGATGGATATAACGATATTATAATTTCAAATGCAAAATCTTCTGTTCCTTTCGTATCTATAGAGAACCTTCCTATTACTCTGGCTGTAGACTCTTCATCTTATATAGTTATAAAAGCTGACTTATATGACTTAGACACAATAGGCAGTTATAGAGGCAACATAGAGCTCCAAACTAATGATAGGTTTTTTGCTACTAAAAAGTTTCCTATTTATTTAGATCTTATGCAAAATTTCAGTCAATTAACAAAACAACAGATTAAAAAAGCTGGACGTTTGACACTAAGCTCTAATCAGATACTTTTAGGTGAGATAAGTTCTGGTAGTTTGCGTACTAAAAGTATCGTTCTAAAAAACACAGGTAAAAGTAATTTGACCATTCGAAAAATCGATTCTGACTGCTCCTGTACAGTAGTGTCTCCAAATAAGCGTGTGCTGGTGCCGGGAGAAGAAATTACTCTCCAAGTGACCTTTGATGCTGTGAATAAAAGTGGACCGCAAGGTAAAGTAGTCACAGTAATCACCAATGACCCTGTGAATCCAAGACAAACATTTGTAGTGAAGTCTTTGGTAAAGTAATCGATGTTCAACTTACTAGTAAAAAAAGTAATTTTAATATGAAAAAGACTCAAGCGATTTATTCGCTATTTATTTGTTTTATTGCATCTTTTTTAGGTGCCTACATCTATAAGACTTTGTTCACTTCTCCTGCCACTATCGCAGTAGAAACTGATAAACAATATAGTGTAAATAGAGTACATAATGATGGTAATCTAGACCTGGAGAAGGGTTTCATAGAGGCGTCTAAAATAAGTACTCCTAGTGTAGTCTTTATCAAAACAGAGTCTCAGCAATATCAGAGAAGCTCTTCCTTCTGGGGTTTCGATTTTGATCCTTTTGGTAGAATAGGAAAAGTAGCTAGTACAGGATCCGGAGTGATAGTAACAGAAGATGGATATATTATAACGAATCATCACGTGGTGAAAAGTGCAGATAAAATAGAGGTAGTATTAAGTAATAATAGACGCACCTATACTGCAAATCTAGTAGGTGCAGATCCCAGTAGCGATCTGGCACTTCTCAAGGTAGAAGCGAAAAGCCTCACTCCTATCAAGTTTAGAAATTCAGATAATGTAGAGATAGGTCAATGGGTATTAGCAGTAGGAAATCCGTTTAACTTGACCAGCACTGTGACCGCAGGAATAGTCTCTGCGAAAGGTAGAAATATAAACATAGTTAATAATCAGTTTCCTATTGAATCATTCATACAGACAGATGCAGCCATTAATCCGGGGAATAGTGGTGGAGCATTAGTAGATCTTAGTGGTTATTTGGTGGGTGTAAATACTGCTTTAGCTAGTGAAACTGGTAGTTATGTGGGATATGGATTTGCTATACCGAGCAATATAGTATCTAAGACTATAGAAGATCTAAAGGAGTATGGAGAAGTGCAGCGAGGATTTGCTGGTGTGGACGTGGTAGATATAGATGGTGAAATAGAAGATAAATTAGGTGTAGACGCAGGTGTACTAGTGAAGCGACTCACTAATACTAACCAAGAAGCTACTACTGTGCTCAAAGCAGGTGATGTAATTACTAAAATAGATGGTAAAGTTATAGATGCTAAAGCGACCTTTGATGAGCGTATGGCCTACCTTAGACCTGGTGATATCGTAAAACTAGAAGTTTACAGAGATGGTAAGCCTAGAGATGTAGACCTTACACTGGTCAATAAAGAAGGAACGACTAAATTACTCAAAAAAGAGAGCGTGGTGAGTGAAGAGTTGGGTGCTGAATTTGAAAAAATATCCAAACTAGAAAAAGATGCCTATCGCATAAGTAACGGTATAAAGGTCACTAACATCACTAACGGAAAAATACGCCAGATGAATATAGGAGAAGGATTTGTATTTGTGAAAATTAATGGAAAACCTATTGATAATGTGAACGTAATAGTAGAATTACTCAAGGAATATAAAGGCCAAATACGCATAGAAGGCATTGCTTCTAATGGAGCAAGTCAGTATCTGAATTTCACTTTTAGGTGAACTTTTTATTGCAGTGAAGCGTAAAACTTGAGAGGGATACTACTCTGCTCTTCCTACTTTAAACTCACTGGTTTCATGGAAGGTTATATCAGGATTATTAGATTTAGCCATTTGCAATACGTAAGCTGTCTGTGCCAAGAAGACTAAGTTCTCATCTTTATCTAAGACTACATCTCTAGGCTTATACTTTATAAATTCTGCTATCTTATCTTCTTCACCTGTCATCCAACACGCTTTGTGATAATTCACTGCATCAAAACGGGCTTTGGCATTATACTCATGCTCTAGTCTATACTGTATTACCTCAAACTGGAGTTCACCCACCACACCTATAATCTTACGATTACCTGGCTGCTGCGTAAAGAGCTGTGCCACACCCTCATCTGTGAGCTGATTGAGTCCTTTTTCGAGTTGCTTACTCTTCATAGGATCTAGATTTACCACCTCACGGAATAGCTCAGGACTGAAACTTGGAATGCCTTTAAACTCTAGCATCTCTCCTTCTGTGAGTCCGTCACCTATCTTAAAGTTACCTGTATCATACAGACCCACTACATCACCCGGATAGGCGAACTGAGTTACTTCTTTACTATCTGCTAAAAATGTATACGGATTACTAAATCGCATTTTCTTGCCTGTTTTAGCGTGGATATAGAATTTATTTCGCTCAAATGTACCAGAGCACACCCTTAAGAATGCTATTCTATCTCTGTGATTTGGGTCTAGGTTAGCATGGATCTTAAAAATGAAGCCTGTCATTTTCTTTTCCAAAGGGTCGATATCTCGCTTATCTGTGGGTCTAGTTCTAGGGCTAGGTGCTATCTCCACAAAGGTGTCTAACAGCTCTTGCACCCCAAAGTTATTCAGTGCTGAACCAAAGAATACAGGAGCCAGAAGTCCTTCTTCATACATTTCTCTATCAAAGGGCTCAAAAACACCATTGATCAGCTCTACATCTTCACGCAGCTGATTAGCATCTGCCTCTCCCACTATTTTATCTAATGCTTTATCTGCTAGGTTTTCTATGGCTACATAATCAGATGCTTTCTTAGTCTTATCTGCTTGAAAAAGATTGAGTGACTGATTATGAAGTAGAAAAACTCCTTTGAATCGAGAACCCATATTAATAGGCCAGCTCAGTGGTCTTGTACTTATCTGAAGTTCGTTTTCTAATTCTTCTAGTATATCAAAAGGATCTTGCCCTTCTCTATCCATCTTATTTACGAATATGATTACAGGAGTACTTCTCATTCTGCATACCTGCATCAGCTTACGTGTCTGAGCCTCCACACCTTTAGCCACGTCCACTACTAGGATCACACTGTCTACTGCTGTGAGCGTTCGGTAGGTATCTTCTGCAAAATCCTTGTGACCAGGAGTATCTAGGATATTGATTTTGGTGCCTTTGTACTCAAAACTCATCACTGAAGTAGCCACAGAAATACCACGCTGCTTCTCTATCTCCATAAAATCTGAAGTGGCAGTCTTTTCTATCTTATTGCTTTTTACCGCACCAGCAGTCTGTATAGCCCCGCCAAAAAGGAGTAACTTCTCCGTAAGTGTGGTCTTACCAGCATCTGGGTGAGAGATGATACCAAAGGTTTTGCGTTTTTCTATTTCTTTCTCTAGACTCATAAAGCAGTGCAAGATTAGTACATTAGTATAGTTTCTTGCAATTTATAGAGCTATTATTATCTAATATACTACCACATTACCCAAACTACTTTTACATTTGTAACCATGAAATTATATAAGCTAATAGTGATACTCTTGGTAGTATCATCTTGTAGTATTTTTAAAGATAAGGGACCCAAGACTAAGACCGTATGGGTAGACAGTGAGCTGGTAGCGTGTGCTGATGATAAACAGTGTCTTAATGTGTATATAGGTAAAGAACTCAAAGAAGAGTGGACGGTGTTAAGTAATGAGATAAAAGGGTTTGAATTTGAAAAAGGATACAGATATCAACTAAACGTAGTAGAATCTAAAGTAGAAGACCCTAAAGAAGGAGAATCTAAAGTAGCGTATAAGCTTACTGAAGTCATAGCTAAAACTCCGGTATTAAAAGAAGATGGAATCTACGTATATATGCAGACCAATGTAGGTGACATAGTAGGTAAACTCTATATGGATAGAGCTCCACTTACCGTGGCTAATTTTGTAGGACTAGCAGAAGGTACTCTCCCTAATACGGCTAGACCACTTGGCAATCCGTATTATGATAGCCTGATATTTCACAGAGTGATACCTGGCTTTATGGTACAAGGTGGAGATCCTACAGGTACAGGATCTGGAGGACCCGGATATAAGTTTAAGAATGAGACGCATCCTCAGCTTCAGCACAGTAAGCCAGGAATATTTAGTATGGCTAATTCTGGACCGAATACCAATGGTAGCCAATTTTTTATTACTCACAATGCTACTTCTTGGTTAGACGGAGCATATAACATATTTGGTGAAGTGATATTGGGTCAAGATATAGTCACCCTGATGGGTAATGTGCCTAAAAATAGTAACAACAAGCCTAACTCTCCTATCATTATGAAGAAAGTATCCATCATACGCATTGGGGATGCTGCTAAGAAATTTGATGCTAACGAGACCTTCACAAAGCTGAAGTAATGCAGTCATCTGTGCAAAATAAAAGCTATAAATTTAAAGGAAGTGACGCACGCTTAATTACGGCTGACCTTACTTATGCTGCATACGAAGACGCAGTGCCTATCACCATCTTTGCCCACGGTTTTAAGGGATTCAAGGATTGGGGAGTTTGGCCACTAGCAGCAGAGATATTTGCAGTAAAGGGGCAGCCCTTCTTTAAGTTTAACTTCTCGCATAACGGTACTACGCCTGAAAATCTGCAGGACTTTGCAGATTTAGAAGCGTTTGGTGCCAATAATTTTATGAGAGAATATGATGACTTAGGATTAGTCCTAGACTTTATAGGATTAAAAGCTGAGTCATTTCCCTTCGTTTGGAATGGAGAAATCAATCTGATAGGACACAGCCGCGGTGGAGCCATAGCACTACTTAGAGCATGTCAAGACGAAAGAATATTTAAAATAGCTACTTGGGCGAGTGTATCTGACTTAGAACGATATTTAGAGATGAAAGATTTCCAGGACTGGAAAACAGAAGGTGTGCATCATATTACTAACGGGAGAACCAAACAAGAGATGCCTGTCTACTTCCAATTTGTAGAAGCTTTTGCAGAAAACGCAAGTATACTCAGCTTAGGTAACAATCTAGAAAATCTAAAAACACCACTGCTCATACTCCATGGAGAAGAAGATACGGTAGTGCCCATAGAAGATGCATATACGATCTATAAAGATGTACCGCACGCACTGTTAGTAGAGATAGAGGGTGCTGACCATACATTTAATACCACGCATCCATTAGATGCCCGGAAGATTCCAAAGCAGTTTGCAGAGGTTATCACAGAGACCATAGCATTCTTTGGACTGTAGCGTATGCAAATAGCTATAATAGGTGGAGGTGCAGCAGGATTTTTTTGTGCTATCAATGCAGCAGAAAAAATTCCTCAAGCCAAAATTACTATCTATGAAGCCAGTAATAAACTTCTCGCTAAAGTACTCGTAAGCGGTGGTGGCAGGTGCAATGTCACTAATACCATAAGCGAACCTTCAACTCTAGCGGCTAACTATCCCAGAGGTAAAGAGTTCTTAGAGCCTGTTTTTCATGCGTTCACAAGTGCTGATACACAGGAGTGGTTTACTACACGTGGGGTGCCACTCAAAACAGAAGTAGATGGCAGAGTATTTCCTCAAAGCGATAACTCACAGAGTATATACCAATGCTTATTGGATGAAACACGTAGACTAAATATTAGTGTGCTCTTAAGCAAACGACTGAAAAGCTTGATTCACGAAGGAGACAAGTGGCAACTAGATTTTGGCTCTGAAAATGTGCAGGTGGATAAGGTAGTACTAGCTACTGGCAGCAATAAAGTTGTATATGATATGCTCGCGGCCATGGATGTAGAAATAGTACCTCCACTCCCATCTTTATTTACATTTAATGCAAAGCTGCATAAGCAGCTAGACCTCGCTGGACTAAGTGTGCCGGATGCTCATGTGTCTATTGTGGAAATAAAAAATAGTCGTGAAGTAGGTCCCGTGCTTATCACACATTGGGGATATACAGCTCCTGCTATCCTAAGATTGAGTGCGTGGTATGCCAGAGAATTAAGTGCATTAAAGTACACATTTCGCCTACAGATAAACTGGGCTGCTCATGATTCAAAAAAACTAATTGCCCTATTTAAGGAATATGCTGAGACTAAGCCCAAAGAGAAGGTGATATCTTGGAAAGAGCATAATCTACCGAAGCGACTGTGGCAGTTTTTGTTTGAAGCAGCAGCATTGCCGTCTTATACCAACTGGTCTGAGATAGGTAAAAAAGGGATAGTACGCTTAGTAACGGTACTGTGTGCTTATGAAGCAGCCATTAATGGTAAAAGCACGTTCAAAGAAGAGTTTGTCACAGCAGGTGGCATAGCCTTGGCTGAGATAGATAATAGTACATTTGAGATCATCAGACACAAGGGTCTATATGCGGTAGGAGAATTACTGAATATAGATGCTGTCACTGGAGGTTTTAATTTTCAAGCGGCTTGGAGTGGTGGCTATATGGCTGCGAAAAGTCTAGCTCAAGATATTAATGCATAGAAGTCCCTTTTTTACCCGAAATTTGCATAAACAATGAGTAGAACCAATACATTATTAATTGCTATCTTACTTTTTTTTTCTACTGCTAGTGCTCAATTACCTGAGCTATCAGTAGTTCTTAAGCCTAGTACAAATGCCACAGGAATAGAAAAAGCCAGAGCATTGTATTATGAGTCAGATTATATAAATGCAAAGGCTTTGTTTTATGTAGAGTTAGAAAAAGGGAGTTTTCAACCCCACGATTTTCTTCTTTTTTCGAATACGTTGGTGCTTGATAATAAGCCATCTCTGGCTACTGAATTTCTTAAGGAATATGAGAAGACCTCGGGGAATACCACTACATCTCAGCAGACTGGAACTAGCTCATCTATAAGTGAGAAACCCGTAGAGACTATATATCCGGTCTCAAATCCAACGAGTTATAGAGGAAAAATATATACGGCCATAGATGGTAAAGTAATGGAGTATGATACTGACTGCGATGGTAATCTCTCCAATCGCCGAGAAGTACTAATGGGGATCACAGATATGCCTATAGGATCTGTAGCATTTTATAATAACGCTAATAATGCTGTAGTTAGCCTCATTGATAGGCTCCATAATGAGTCTTCATTGTATCTGCTGTATAAGAAGAATGGGAAATGGAGAAAACCAGTCAAACTATTTGATGATGTAAAAGGTAATTATGCATTTCCTCAGATAGATGAAGAAAGTCAAAAGCTTTACTTCTCCTCTGATAGACCAGGTGGCCAGGGTGGATATGATTTATTTGTAAGTGTATTTAATAAGAATACATTTGAAAAACCAATAAGTTTGGGAAATGTAGTTAATACCCCAGGTAATGAAATCAATCCTATTTTAACTAAGAACTGGCTATACTTCAGTTCTGATGGCCATGCTAGCAAAGGTGGTTTTGATATCTTTAAGTTTAAAAACCTAGGAGATCAGCAGACTATTCTTCTGAATGCTGCTGAAATGAACACTATAGACAATGAAGTAGCACTATTACCTACTTCTGAAACTAGTTATTACATAAAAAGAGAGAATAAAGAGCAAACAAAACTATACAGTATGATCAAGCAAGCTACAATGACTACTGTAACCGGTAATGTAATAGATGAACAAGGTGTTCCCATATCTGGTGCTTATGTACTTATGGGTGAAGATAATGGTGGTTTTACAGCTACTGATAATAAAGGAAACTACCTCTATAATATTCCTGATAACGTAGTTGAGATAAGTGGTAAAGTAATCGCAGAGGGATACGAAGCTATTACTTTTAATACTACAGAAGGTGAAAATGCTAGTATCCAACTCACTCGAGTTAAGCCTTTAGAAATAATAAAGGAAGTAATCCGCACTGTAAAGGTCACTCAACGTCCTATGATGTCTGAAACTCAATTAAAGCAAAGTGAAGCGGATTCTGGTGATGTTTTTTTTATTCCATCGGAAATAACTAATAAATCGATAGATGTTAATAATAGTGGCGTAAGTGCGATTACTAAACCTGCAAATGGACTGTACTACATCATTATAATGAGCAGTTATAGTTATACTCAAGCTTATGATTATTGGAATAAGTGGATTCCAGATTTTAATAGTGCAGAGATATTAGAATACGAAAATGGACTTTATCGAATAGGTTTCTATGCTGGTAGTAGTGAACAAGCTGCTTTAGAGGTATATAATAACGCCAAAAAAATAAAGAAAGATATTTGGTTACTAAGACCTTAGACTAGTCTTTGTACCACTTTTTCGGAATTTTCAGTCTCCACACTCCATTACCATACGTGCCAGCATACAGGTACTTTCCTTTTTTATCTACTTCAAAATCACGGGTTTCCATATTCGGTATTTTACCAGAGACTTGTTCCCATGAACTCATCGTATTTTTTCGGTAATAAAAACCGGCCACTGTACTCATCAGTAGTACATTAGTGTTTGGAACATAGCTTAATTTTATGGTTTCATACTTACTTAACCCATCAGAGAAATTTAGCCATGTTTCTCCACCATCAGTACTTTTATAAACCTTGTGCAGCTGATCTGAATCCATTCTGCCTAGGCAGGCATACACCTCATTAGGATCATTGGGATTAGATACTATATCCGTCACAAGATGCCATGCAGTAATAGCTAATTTAGCGGTTATATCTACCCAAGACTCACCACCATCTATACTCTTGTATAATTTCCCTTTGAGATTGGAGGTACTCCAAGTTGGTTGATCAAAACTAAAAAACAGCTGAAGAGGATTACTCCTATTTACATCAAACCCTCGTATAAGTTGATCTTTGCCATCTATTTTGTTTGTGAGTCCCTCCCACTTTCCGTCTGTATTTTTCCATATAGTACTGCCTACATAATAAAAAACTGCAGTATCAGTAGGGTCTCTATAAAAATAAGCTGAGAATGGATTAGAGCGGTCATTTGGGTGGGCATTGCTGTACCGAGTACTGGATATAGAGTCTATCAGACGTATTCTGCCACCTACCATTATATAAATCCCTTGTGAATTAGAAAGAGCATCTCCACCATCTCCATAATGTCTCCCGTATTGGTTCCCTTCCTTAGCATCAGAGTACATGTATCCGAGGTCTTGACAGCCAATTAGTAGTTCATCATCAGGGAGTATTTGAAGTCCGTAAACTTGATGTACTACTAGTCCCTTTCCATTTTTGTTTTGCCATGTAGAGCCTACATCTGAGCTCAAGAATACGCCCCCGTCTGTAGCTAAAAAGATGTTACCGTCTTGGCATGTATATATCCCGCGTATATCATCATGTGCAAATTGTTTATTGTCTTTCAGCGGCATAGTAGATATCTCAAATGTCTTACCACTATCTGTGCTTATATAAGCTCTAAATGTACCAAGTATAACTGCACCAGGAATCCCTGGCACTAGTGATACCTCTGTATGATGTTTATCTGCACGTTCTACCTTTTTATTCATATAGATATTAGTCCACGTCTTACCATTATCTATACTTTCATCTACATAGCCTTTACGCTTAGATCCATAGAATGCGAGCCATCTGGTACTCGTGATTGGATCTTGACAGATGGCGATTCGTTCTAATTCGACTTCTTCAGTGGAGGGTAGGCTAAGTTGGTGAGTTATGACATTAAATGAATTACCACCATCTGTGCTTTCATATAACTCCTTGCCTCCTACAAGTATATGTGCTGCGTCTAGCACATCATAGGTAATCAATCGAAAATTTTCACCCTCTTTAGTGAGCACTTTTTCCCATTCTTTAGATTCACCTACTCTACCTATCCATATTTCTTGATTGGTAACAGCCATAAGGTGCTTACCCATCCCTTTGATATCCCAAACTATTTTTTGCTCATTTTGCTGAAATGCTAAGCCTGTAATTTGCCAGGATCTACCATTATTTTTTGACTGAAGTATCCCTGTTCCAAAATCTTGACCATAATGCGTACGTCCAGTACCGCGATAGATTATACCTTCTTGTGCATGAAGACATAAGGTACCTAGTTGCACTGAGTCGTCATCTACTTTTTTCCAAGTTCTACCTTGATTTCTACTTCTGTATACACCTCCTGTCATAGCGGCAGCATACCAATACTTATCCGTGATAAGTACGTCTTCTATCCATCCTTGTCCTGTAGCAGTCCAGTTATTTGTATTAGCCGTAGAGGTAGGTGTAGTAAATGGCCCTAGATGTTTCCAGTTGAATGTATTGAAAAGTTGAGCATTCACAGTGAATGAAAATGTAATAAGTATTAAAAATACTATTTTAGATAACATTTTTTATGATAGTAAATAATCCTATTCCAATAAACAGAGCCCCAATTATGTGAGAAAACTTGTCTCCTATGAGTTTAGTGAGTTGATCCTTATATATAGTGCTCAATTTAATATAAATAAATAGAATGAGAAATGCACCAGCAGAGGCTCCTAGTGCAAAACTCCACTTGGTAGGATCCCAAGGCGAATCAGAGAAACTAAAAAAGGGTTTTCCGTTTGTAAAGGTGCCAGTTTGGAATAGAATCAAATATCCTGACCAGTAAAAAATAAGCTGAGGATTAGCCATGGCCAGAATTAATCCTTTAGCAAAATTGGGAAAGGCCCCAATTTTCGCTTCTTCAGCGAGTTCAACTTTTTTCCTTTTCTTTATAACATAATTAGTTCCCATTAAAATGAAAACAATGCCCATACTTATGCTCAACTGCAATTTGTAATTTTCTAATACTCCTACATATGAACTTCCTAAGATGGCTATTAACGTATATGGTATTTCTGGTAGAACCCCACCAAACGCGAGCCACAAAGCAGATTTTTCTGATTTAGTGATGGCGGTGTCTATAACAGCAGCATTGACTAAACCTAAAAATACAGATCCTATAAAACTAAAAAACGCAGCTATTCCAAATGCTATGAGTATTTCCAAGATTCTAAAAGTTGTTTAAAAATTGTGATGAAGCAAATGTCGTTTAAACTCTTGACTACCCTTAAACTTGTAGTATAAAAATCATGGAAAATTTAATACTCGAAGGGAAAGTAGTTCAATTACTCGTTCCGCAGTCTGGCGAAAGCTCAAGAGGTGCTTGGAAGAAGCAGGATTTCGTAATAGAAACATCAGAAAACTATCCAAAGAAAATCTCAATAGTTGGTTTTCAGGATATGGCTGATAAAGTAGCTGAACTGAAAGAAGGAGATGATGTAAAAGTAGCCATCAATATAGAAAGCCGTGAGTATAACTCAAGGTGGTATACAGATGTGAAAGCTTGGAAAATAGATAAAGTAAGTGGAGGAAGTGCTCCAGCCGCATCGGCTCCACCAGCTGCTACGGATGATATCACTGGAGTGAGCTTCACTAGTGAAGACAGCGATGATTTACCGTTTTAAATCAATTTATAAAATAAAGTAATATCGGCCGCAGCTTCAATAGCTGTGGCTTTTTTGATTCTAAAATGGGAGAACATCTCTAAGTTGTGCAATGAAATTAGGAAGAATAGATGGTCTGAATGCTATAATCAAGAAGATTCCGCCTATAGCTCCCCAGATATGAGCCTCGTGACCTATGTTGTCATTTCCTTTTTTATTCATATACTGAGAGTATCCGAGGTACAATACCCCAAAAAGTACACTTGGGAGGCACAAGGCGAAATACAAGCACAACTTCTCCAAGGGTTGTATCATGATACTGGCAAATAAAACACCAGATACGCCTCCACTTGCTCCTACCGCAGAGTACGCGTAGTTATCTCTATTTTTAAGGTATCCGGGTAAATGAGCTATGAGCGTAGATCCTATAAAAAGAGCTAGATAATAAGCCATTCCAGCGGTACCATACCACGCTACCAATTTACCCTCTACAAATCTTCCAAAACCCCAAAGTACAAACAGATTTAGGAATAAATGATTGAAGTCTGCGTGTAACCAGGCACTGGTTAAGAAACGGTACCATTCCTTGCTTCGCTCTATCTGATACGGACTGAAAAGTAGCTTAGCAAAAAGCCCTCTATTGGAAAACGATATATAACTTACAGCACCTATGCTTATAAGTAAAATCATATTTACTGACATTGTATTCAAAGGTCGCAGATTTTGAAGAATAATCGAATAAAGCTTCTTATTTTTACACCATCAAACGTATTTTACTCATATCTGACACGCATAGTTATATAAGTGCAGAAGTAGCTAAGCATATAGCTGATTGCGATGAAGTATGGCATGCTGGAGACTGGGGAGATCTGGCTGTAAGTGATGCACTCACCAAAACAAAATTAGTACGCGGAGTCTGTGGAAATATTGATAATAGTACTATTAGGTCTATTTATCCAAAAGAGATACACTTCACTATGGAAGGATTAACTGTTTATATCACACATATAGGCGGATACCCGGGGAGATACGAGAAAGGAGTAAAAGAACGTTTGCTAGAGGTGAAACCTGATCTCTACATCTGTGGTCATTCACATATATGTAAAGTAGTTAGAGATAAAGAATTGGGATTAATGCACTTCAATCCAGGTGCTATAGGCATGCATGGTTTTCATAAAAAACGAACAATGATGAAGTTTAGCATAGAGAATGGCAAGCTCATTGATATACAAGTATTGGAATATGATAGAAATTAAACGTAAAGTGGGTATATGGATAGTAGCAGGTCTGCTGCTCGCAGCTTGTGGTACTGCTAATACCTTGAATGGTCAAGGGAGTATTCCTAAAAAAGCTCAAGTGTTTTTTAATAAGGGGCTACAGAAGCAAGGCTATGGAGAGTATAATGAGGCTATTACACTGTTTCAGCAAGCCATCAAGAAAGCTCCCAGATTCATAGATGCCTATGACGCTCTAGGAAATACGTACCAAAAAAATAATGAGCCTAAAAAGGCTATTAGTGTGTACAAAAATCTCTTAGAGCTTAAGTCAGATCACTATTTTGCTCTTTATGAACTTGGAAAAATATACCACGAAGCAGGTACGTTAGACTCTGCAGAGTATTTTTATAGAACTTTCCTAAACGTAAACCGTACCAATGACAATTACGCTAAAGAAGCACAGATGAAGATGAGTAACATAGCCTTTGCTAAAATAGCTATGAAAAATCCGGTAGACATCACTCCTATCAATATGGGTAAAAGTATAAATACCTCTGATCAAGAGTATAGTCCAGCATTTTCTATAGATGAGAATATGATTTATATAACCAGAAGGACTGGAGATCTTTCAGATAGTAGACCAAATGAAGACCTCTACTTCGCTACTAAAAATGAAGATGGTTGGGATAAAATTAAAAATTTAGGACCGCCCATCAATACAGTAGAAAATGAAGGAGCATTTAGTGTATCTGCAGATGGGCACTACATTTTCTTCACTTCGTGCAGCAGATCAGGTGGCAAAGGACAGTGTGATATCTGGCTTACTATAGATAAAAATGGAAAATGGGGCGAGCCACTTAACCTACAGGCACCTATCAATACCAAGTACTGGGAATCTCAACCGAGTATAGCTTCTGATGGTCGTGTACTTTATTTCACAAGTGATAGACCTGGAGGTTTTGGAGGAACAGATATATGGAAATCAGAGTTTAGTGACTCTGGATGGAGTGCCCCTGTGAATCTAGGTCGCGATATTAACACTAGTAAAGACGAGCAGTTTCCATTCATACACTCGGATAATGTGACGTTATACTTCAGTTCAGAAGGGCATCCGGGGATGGGTAAAAGTGATCTCTTTATCACCAGGTTACAGCCAGACGGTGAGTGGGATACACCTATAAACTTAGGATATCCGATTAATACCACAGGATATGATTGGAATATGATAGTGACTAGAGATGGCAGTAGTGCTTACTACAGTAGTGATAATATGCCAGACAGCGAAGGCGGACTTGACATATACACCTTTCAGCTGCCAGAGAATCTGAGAGCTAAGCGAGTAAGTTATGTGAGAGGATATGTGAGAGACGCGGCTACTCTAAAGCCACTCAGTGCTAGCGTGGTGCTTACACCACTAGACGGTACTAAAAGTACTATATCCTATGCAGACGGCCCTAAAGCGAGTTTCGTAGTACCTCTTAAGGCAGACATACAGTACGCACTTACTATTGATAAGAAAGGATACCTTTTTCATTCAGAGAATTTTGATATGCCTAATGTGCTAAACGATAAGCCGTTTGAAATATACATAGATTTAGATAGGCTAGAAGAAGGTAAAACTGTTATTCTTAATAATATATTCTTTGATACTGATAAGTTTAACCTTAAGTCTGAGAGTACATCTGAGTTAGAAAAGCTTAGTAGATTTATGACAGAGAACAGCACCGTCTATATAGAGATAGGTGGTCATACAGATAATGTGGGATCATCTTCTTATAATCTAAAACTATCTAATGATAGAGCGAAGTCTGTATATGAGTATCTAATAGCTAACGGCGTAGATGTAGAAAGATTAAGTTATCGAGGGTATGGAGATGCTAGTCCTGTAACTGATAATGACACCAAGGAAGGTAGATCTATAAATAGAAGAACTGAGTTTAAGATAATCAAGTCTTAGAGCGAATCCAAGCGTCTACTGTAGGGGCAAAATTGGTGTGTTCCAGTAGCTGTATTTTGGCCTTAATAGAATCAAGCGTTTCTTTAGTAGGAGAAAGAAGAGTCATGTACTGGGCTAACACTTTTCCCTTATCGAATTCCTCATTCACTTCGTGAATAGTAATTCCAGTAAACTCTTCATTATTTGATAGTACGGCATTATGCACGTGCTCCCCGTACATCTCTTTACCACCGTATGCTGGTAAGATGCTAGGATGTATGTTGACTATTTTTCCTTTATAGGCTCTAGTAACTTCAGATGGTACTAACTTTAGAAAGCCTGCTAATAGGATGTAATCTACCTGTCTTTCCGCTAGTTCTTTTAAAATTGTATCTGCATTCCAATTGGACTTACTCCAGTATGTAACTGGTATATTATTGCGTTTAGCTATGTCAAAAACACCTGCATCTCTCCTATTGCACCCCATAGAAACTACAGCTATGTCATCTACATCTGAAAAATGTTGCATCAGTACATCAGCATTAGTACCGCTGCCACTTGCCCATATTTCTATGTTTATCATTTTATAGAAAGCGTGTTGACAAGGATTTTTAGCTCTCTTAGTGGCTTAGCCTTATCTTCATTGGGATAGAATAAAAAACCCTCAGCAAATACTATTCTGGCATTTTTCTCATCTACGACAGCACGTATGTATGAAGGACCTCCCATAAAGTCACCTTCTACATCCCACCAACCATTGATTTCTACACCATACTTTGATTTAAAGTTCTGATTAATACGAACTGGAGAAAGGACAGTGGAATATTTCATATAACTACTATCATATTGTCCGGGTATATATTTCTTAGTGTACGAATTTCTTATTTTGAGTAGGTTTTCAGTCGTTAGATCATCTTTACTGACGTATGGAGCTTCAAAAAGTAAAATTCCCATTTCTTTTTCTTCAGTAGTACTTGATTTTCTTAACCAAGCAAATTCATCGTTATCGATAGCCACACGATACGATCCTGGCTTACGCACGCCAAAACCACGTTTAGCTATACTTTTCTGATAAAAAACATCTTGTTTAGCTCTTTTGGTACCCAAGAGTTTTCGCTTACCAGCTTCATTTTCTTGGCGTATGGCTATGGCTAAAATCTCATCTTTTTTTGATTTTAACTTTGCCTGCATATCGATTTTATTATCCGCTAGCACAAAGAAGACATTTTGATTTTGAGCATAGAGTTCGCTTTGTTTCACTCCTAAAATACCAGGTTTGGAAGATTGCACTTCTAGTATTTTACTGATTAAGTTTTCACTCATCACTTTTTTTAGACCTTCAGATTTATCACGGTGGACCAGTACTATTATATTCAGGTGTTTTCTAAAGTAGCCACTAAAAAAACTTTCATCTGTGAATAGTACGTTAAACATGGGTTCACCGGGAGGAGGCTGACCTATGATAGACGTACTAAAGACAGACTCTATCTCTAGTTTATATGCACTGTCTAGGCTTGCTGCATCTGTGAGTAGCACCAGCTCAGCGAGCTCACCAGAACTCATGGGTAACAATGATTTTCGCTCTTTATCAGACGGCGTACAACTTTTAAGAACGAATAGAACTGCTGATATATAGAAAATTGATTTTAGCATACGCTCGAATATATTGATTATCTGTATATTTTTAACCTCTGCTTTGGATATATGGTGCTGCCTTTTATACCATTCCACATTCTTAATTGACTAACGGTAACTCCTCTTTTTCGAGCTATCAGATTAAGTGATTCACCTTTTTGTACATAGTGATGAGTTACTTTAGGTCTATTGGCTTCAGCTATCCGCTTCTCTTCTGCTCGTACGATTGATTTAGACTCAATATCTTCTTCATTTTCATAATATAAATATGAACTATTTTGAGGTATATTTAACAAGTATCCTTCACCTTTATAGGGTATGTTTGATCTTTTTAATTCAGGATTAAATGACAGTAACTGTTCATTAGACATGCCCATTCGCTCTGCTATTATCTCAAAATCATATCCCTCTTTACAATATACTTGTTCAGAGGAGTACAGCGAATCTTGAATGGAAGAAGGTACTATGCCATATTCATCATAAAAGTTCATCAAATAGGTCATGGCTATGAATTTTGGTACATAGTTTTGAGTTTCTCTAGGTAAGTACTTGTATATACCCCAAAAGTCCTTAGACCCAGAAAGACGCATAGCTTTACGAACGTTTCCTGGCCCACAATTGTAAGAAGCTAGTGCCACTAACCAATCGTCATATTGATTAAACATCTGTTTTAGATATGTGCATGCAGCTCTAGTGCTTTTATCTAAAGATCTACGTTCATCTACATTATAATCCATTTTTAAATCAAAAATGCGGGCAGTAGCAGGCATAAATTGCCAAGCACCTACAGCACCACATCTTGATCGTGCGTGTGGATTTAGTCCAGACTCTATTATAGATAGATATTTTATCTCATGCGGTAATTTATACTCTGTCAGAATTTCCTCATACAATGGGAAAAAATGCTGTGACTTAGTGACCATCTCTTTTAAGTTTGATTGCCATCTTGTACCAAAGTAATCTATCTGATCTTTCACTAGCTGATTATACTGCATCGGTACCTGAAAGTCCTTAAGACTGCAGTGGTATTCAAATAAGCCTTGATTAACAGGTATTTCACCGAGTTCAAAATAGGTGATCTCGTCACTAAAGAAGTTTGCATTCTCTTTGCACAAGACCAATTCTAAACTATTAGATTCTGCTATATCGATAGTATCTATGTGAATAATCACAGAGTCTGTTGAGTCTATAACTGACAAAGTACTGTCTACTTTGGGATTTACATTGATTTTATCTTTGTCTTTTGAAAAAAAACTGATTTCTAAAGAATCATTTTCTCCGGCCAAAGCAAAGAATGAGGAGCATACGATAAAAGCTGTAGTTATTGTTGACTTCATATTGTACAAATAAAATAGGATAAAGTGTTATAAAAAGTGTGCCTTGCTAACAGTGTCATAAAGTGTTCAATATTATATAAATTTAGCATTATATTGCAGTTAAATAGTTATAAATATGGGTAGTGTTTCAAATCCTTCATTCGGTGATTTAGCAAGAGAAGCTAGTCTACAGCCTCAAGAAAAACTCTTGGCCTTAGATAAGTCTAATAAATCATTAAGTATAGGTATACCTAAGGAGACCATTTTTCAAGAACATAGAGTTCCTCTCTCTCCTATGGCAGTTCAGCTTTTAGTTTCACAAGGGCATGAGGTGAAGATAGAGTCTAACTGTGGTGATAAGGCTAATTTTAAAGACTTAGATTATAGTAGCGGTGGTGGTGAAATCGTATTTGATACACAGACGGTGTACCAGTGTGACATAATTCTTAAAATAGCACCCCCTACAGAAGAAGAGATTGACTTAATGAAAAATGGTCAGATATTAATTAGTGCTTTTCAGATGTTACGTACTAGTGATATTATTATTAAAAAGCTGTTGTCAAAAAATATCACAGCTATCGGATTCGAGTTTCTAAGAGACGATGACGGATCACTACCGATCATACGTAGTATGAGTGAAATAGCAGGTAGAGCATCCGTACTTATAGCGGCAGAATACTTGAGTAATTATAGTTCTGGGAAAGGTGAACTTTTTGGAGGTATACCGGGCATACAGCCTACACAAATAGTGGTATTAGGAGCGGGAGCTGTAGGTGAGTACGCTATTAAAGCTGCTTTTGGCCTTGGAGCTAGTGTAAAGGTGTTTGATAACAGTTTAGAAAAACTTCGTAGACTAGAGAAAAGTCTTGGCTCACGTGTACACAGTAGCACCATAATACCTCAAGTATTAGCTAAAGCACTATCTGAATGCGACGTGGCAATAGGTGCACTTAGAAGCCCATTAGGATTAAGCCCATGCGTAGTGACCGAGGAAATGGTCACACGTATGAGACCCAAATCCATCATAGTAGATGTAAGCATAGATCAAGGTGGATGTTTTGAAACCTCAGAAGCTACTAATCACAAGATGCCTGTATTTGAAAAACACGGAGTACTTCACTACTGTGTACCTAATATACCTTCTAGGTTTAGCCGAACATCTAGCTATGCACTAAGTAATATCCTTACTCCGTTGCTCGCAGGTATAGCAAATGACGGAGGTATAGATGAATGCCTTAGAAGCCACGAAGGAATGAGAGCTGGTACATACATGTATAAAGGCAAGTTAACCAATGCTGTACTTTCTTATAAATATAATATCCCCTGCAGAGAAATAGAGTTTTTACTAGCGGGTCTAAAATAATATCGTCACTTAAAGAAGCGTGGTTATAAGTGTCTACTTCGCTGATTAAAAATATTTAAAACACCTTATATTTTGATTTGAACTCTATGGACAATGCTCTCTAAGTGCACTGTACGATCTAGAATACTGAAATTGCTTTGCCTTTTCTAAATCAGAACAAGCAGCTTTTTGGGCGTATATATTTTCTTGTATGAGATTTATATTATGCTTTTCCTTGTTTTCCATTTTGATAAGATTCATATCATTTATAGTAGCCAAGGCTCTATAGTAATACCCCTCACCATCTGTAGGACTTAGCGAAACAGCTAAAGTGAAATCTTTTTTTGCTTCACTATTTTGATCCAATTGTACATAGCATATCCCTCGATTCACCAAAGCTTTGTAATACTTCGGATCGAGTTCTAGTGCTTTATCAAAATCGATTTTTGCAAGCTTATATTTCTTTAGAGCGATGTATGACGTACCTCTATTATAAACTGCTTTTGCATCATTGGGTTTTATTTCTAGTACTTTGTTAAAGTCTTTTATTGCTCCTAGATCGTCTCCTAAGAATGATTTAACCGTTCCTCTATTCTGATAAAACTTTTTGTCGCTAGAATCTGTAATTATAGCCTTATCATAAGCGATAAGTGCCTCATTATTACGCTCTATAGACCTAAGAAGATTTCCTTTATTATAGTAAGCATCCGCATTATTTGAATCTTTTAATATGGCTTGTTCATAGTCTGCTAATGCTTCATCGAGTCGTTCTATTCTGTAATAGCATACGCCTCTATTGCTATACAGTACAGAAGATTGATTGAGTTCTATAGCTCGAGTGTATTCAATGGCTGCACCTGCGTAATCGCCATTTTTAAATTTAACAACGGCTTTTGTGTAATAGTCTAAAGCAGATTGAGAAAATGCAGTAAAAAACGTACTCAATAACAGTAAAAATAGTATTGATTTTTTCATAAGGGATTTAGTAGTAGATTTCAAATGTACCATTATTACTTGACATATAGAAACTTAATCCACTGATCTGCTCTTTCTTAGATTCAAGTATTAAGTGCGACACTATGTATAGGAGTATCAGCTAGGATAAGAATAAAGGATTCTGGGGCATGCCCCAGAATCCTTTTCGGAATTTTTTTATCACTTTTGCTTCCTACCAAAGA
>Ga0222647_1000022_pt1 | contig 76625 bp, 57 predicted proteins | sample AntAcemetagen333_FD_179864 | JGI IMG/M metagenome (GOLD analysis project Ga0222647, IMG submission 179864) | Saline water microbial communities from Ace Lake, Antarctica - #333 | ecosystem: Environmental > Aquatic > Non-marine Saline and Alkaline > Saline | place: Antarctica: Ace Lake...
AAAACAATTGGATTGTTAGGTTGAGTAGTTCTCAACATTCTTTCTCTTTCCCTTTGTAGCTGGTTAAAGTTGGCGATCAATCCGGTAAGTGTTGGGTCCTGAATACTTAGCGTACTTGGTACCATTTCATATTCAGATCCCTGGTTATTTAAGTAGGATTCAATGGATTCTAATACTTCTATTTGTATAGAGTATTCACTTAATTGTTGTCTGTTTATAGTTGCATCGTTTAAATAAAGCTGGGCTTCTGCACTGACATCGGTTATCGAGTTGTTAAGTTTGTATCGTTCACCCTCTTGTTCAATATTGTTAAGTTCTTCAGTAAGACCTAAAAGTTGTTCATCAATAAATGTAATTGTATTTCTGGCTATCGTATTTTTTTCATTTTCGGCCTCTTGATTGTAAAGTTCAATTAATTTTTGCATCACTTCCTTTCCTTTTTGGGGATGGGTATCCACAATATAAAGGGTGACAACACTTGCTAATTTATTTACAATTTCAACAGTTAAATTTTCTGCATAATATTTTCCAAGAGCAGTTTGGTCATAAAATTCAATTTTAATGGGTTCATAATCTTCAATAAAGTAGGAGCTGATTGAATCGGTTTCGCTTGTCAATAAGGGATTCTTTATAATTGAAAATTCGCCGTAAAAATTAGTAAGCTTTTGTCCAAAAGCGTACTTATTTTTTTTTCCCTCTGGAGTTTCCAGCTCAAATTCGTTTTGGTTTTTGATGTTTATTATTAAAGAGTTATCCTCTACTTCTTGGTATTCATTTCTTTTATGAATGACCACCTGAATAGGAACCTCAGAACCATAAATTTCTTTCCAACTAAATTTTCTATTTGAGATAAAGTAAGCATTGCTAATATCTAATTCATTAAAAACTCTGACCATTAAATTTTCTGAAGTTATAACCTCTGCTTCGTTTTCAACTGTAGTAGAGGATCCAAAACCTGACATATCAGAAATAACAGCATTAGAAGTGAAATCTGATCCTTTATTTTCATCTTTTAACAGTAATTTGCTAGTTATCATATAGTAAGGGGTAGAAAAAAAAGTGTAAACAAAGGCAATACTTACACATATAGATACCCCAATGGCAAACCAATACCATTTGCTCAAATATTTAAAGAAAAGCATTTTATAATTGGTGGACTGCCCGTTGGCAGAATTGCTTTCTTCCTCCTCCAGCTCATTTAATAAATCTGATAATTTCATATTTCTAGTGATGAATAGAATATTTAAATAACTTCAAAAATTTCTAAATTGAAATAATGCTAAGGTGAGTAGAGACACTATACTAGTAATTATAGCAAAGGTTCTTGGATTGGCGTCTGATTGAATAGCTTTGGTTTTATAGGGTTCCACATAAATTACATCATTTTGTTGCAGGTAAAAATAGGGGGAGGCTAAAACATTTTTATCATTGAGATTTAATCGGGTAGTACTTCTAACACCTTCTTTTTCCCGTATAATCAGTACGTTCTCTCTCCGTCCGAAAGCTGTCATATCTCCAGCAAGCCCCAATGCCTCCAAAATAGATACTTTCTCAGTGGGAATTATAAAGGTTGATGGTTTTTGGACTTCGCCAATGACCGTGACTTTAAAATTCATTAACCTGATGTTGATAATGGGGTTTTGAACATATTCATCCAACAATATTGCCATTTTTTTTAATGCTTCTAATTTAGTTAGGCCCTTTAAGTTGATCTGTCCAATTACTGGATAATTGATAAAACCATCTTTATCCAACAAGTAGTTTTCATTGATTGGCGAGGAGATTACGGTATTTCTGGTTTCACCTGAAGGCATCAATACCCCTGCATTGAACAGCATATTTGATTCTGCATTTAAACTGGTGACTGTGATACTTAATAGGTCATCTTCTTGGAATCTCTGTTCAACCAACGAGTCAATTGGAGTTGTGTAGACTGTTCCCCGATCTATGTCACTGAAATACACCAAATTTCTTTGTGAACAGGAATAGCTCGAACTTGAGATCAACATTATTATTAAAAGATTTTTCATAGATATTTAGCGCGAAATTTTTTTGGGTTTGAATTTATTTCTCTGTTTTAAAGCTTCGCCCGCTCAGTCACATTTTTATGGACCTATTTAATCTTAAATTTCCTGAGAAACTATTAAAAATTTTTGCTTGATCCTTATTAGACTATTCTTAGATCTAAAAAATCTACAGTTTAGATAAATAGGTATTTATCAGCTTAATACACGATGAATAAATATGTATTTAAGATACATTTTTGTAAATCTAAAATATAATTTTTTGGAGTTATGGCAATTGATATGATCAATTATCAAAGCTAAGATGCAAAATTTGTAATGTGATTCACATTTTTGGAAGCTTTTATATGGGAATTAATTCGTAACTGAATCGCATCACAGTATTTAGTGACACTTACTGATTCAAACTGTCTCAAGACTCTATAGTCAACTTTAGTATTTCTTGCTGCTTTATGAAATTATTAAGGTTAGCACTTGACATATTTCTTTGTAGCAATGAATAAAATGGGATCCGGTATTTGAATAAGGCTTTTTTAAGAAAATTTCATCCTAATTTAATTTTATTGTGGTGAAGACAAGAAGATTGCTCGCCAAAACTTCTATTTAGCAAAGGCTTTTTTTTACTATCAGCCGGCAATGACCTAAACTTCTTATTGATATAATATCCACTCCAAGGATAAAGGCCCGAGGTTTTCAGCTCATCTTATTGATATATTTCGACTAGATAGTTGATTTCTAGAGGAAAGCGTCTACAACTTCTTAGATGGAGATGATCAGAATAATTAAAATATGTGCCTCAAGCATTATTGATTAATATTCCTTGTCGAACTACCCGGTAAGTGGTTGTTATTGCTTTTAGAACACATGAACCCTACTTATCCGAGTTCATGTTTTCATTTTGTTATAAAAATTAAGATCAATTTGAACCCTTTCCATAACCCCTGCTTCAGGTATGGTCATGACTAAACCTTTCACGTAACACAGCGACTACAATTCTTAATTCATTTTGAATACCTTACTGGCAGATTCGATTTCTAAATTTTTCTGTGTGATAAATTTTTCCTTCTTTCTTTGATCTTGATAATTTATAGTTTCTACTGTGTTATCGATATTCTGTTTGGAGGACGCTCCGAAAAGTATTGATTCCACGTTCGGTAAATTACTCACATACTCCAGTGCCTCACCTGCTGGAATGGCACCTCCGCCAAGAACTTGCATTGCGATGACCCTACATCTGCCTTCCTTTAAGATCTTTTCGTATAAATCTTTTCCGCCTGACATCCTAAAATTTACTTTATTGATCGAGGCGCATATAATGGGATTTGTTATTCCGTTCTTCTCCAAAACTCCCAAAAGTTTCGGTAAATTCATTGTTATAAATCCTGGTTCAGCATTGTACTTTTCTCTTATATATTTTGCATAAGCGACCAAAAATTCGTCCATTCCAAGTCCCATTAGTAGATCCGTAATTACATTTTGAAGAAATATCACAGGAGTATTAATGCCTTTAAACATCTTCATTTCAGAATCAATTAATAATTCCATTATTGAAATGTAATCTTTGGATAAATATGCAACACCTCCTTTAAACATTGATCCAAGAAAGTTCCCAGGAACATATTGCTTCAAAGTTCCAGCTATACCTAAGTCTGTCACAGCATTGGCATATTTGTGTGCGTATGGCATGCAAGGATACATCTTAAAGTCTTTGTATTTTTCAGGATTTTTTCTGACTATTTCGCAGATGTTGGCAATTCTATCATGGGTTGTGCACATGAAAGTGTTTATACCTGCGGCTATTGCAATATCCAGTGTTTTGATGATTGCAGAATCATCTTTAAATTTAATTGATTGAGCACGAGATTTTTCGTCCGAAATATGATTTACAGCAAAAAACTGATTATCTCCAAAAATTATTCTTTCCATATTATTTAAAAGCTTGATTGGTTCTTAATTAAAGAAATTGATTTATCTGTTTTCCAAGCACTATCGAACGTGTTAATGTCACTGCTATTCTCAGCACTTACAGATTTTATGAAATAATCTATTTGGGCTGAATATTCTTCTCCCCTAAGGTAAAAGTTTACCTCCTCGGTAAGATCCGTAACATACTTTACGTTCCATCCTTTTGAATATCCTTTCGGTAATTTATCTCCTTTGAAAAATACTTTTAATTCATTCGCATCAGATATAATTTTACCTTCAGTTCCTATAATTGTGACAGACGTTGACATTTTTCGATAGGTATCGTCACTCCAATTCACCGAAATGACTCCAGAAGTACCTGATTTAGTTCCAACTAAGGCATACACAGAATCATCCACATTCTTCGAGTAGATAGATTTGAGGATTGAGCCCTTGCAAGATTCAATTGGAGATATTATATCGTTAATTAGATCTATGACATGAGAAGCATAATCCATAAGACAGCCGCCTCCCTCAGTTGGATCTGATCGCCATGTTTCACTCTTTTTCTTTATTACCACCGGCCCATAGGCTTCGCCTTGAAAATGTGTGATTTCACCGATAGTTCCCTCTTTTACCAGCTTTTTAACTTCTCTGAAAGTCCCCACAAATTTATTGTGATATCCGACTTGGTTAACGACTCCTACTTTTTTAGCTAACTGAGTCAATTCATTACTTTCCTCAGGGTTTAGACAAAATGGTTTTTCTGTAAATACATGAACTCCTTTTTTTAAAAGCTCTTTAACCATTGGATAATGGTATTTTGTAGGCACTGATACAAATACGGCATCAGGACAAGATTCCTCTACCATTTTCAGATAATCAGAAAAACATTTATATCCGCTATACCTTTCAAGAACTTCAACAACCATTTTTGAGGTGTCGCAAACTCCTACAATCTCTACCTTGGGATGCGCTCCTAAAATTGAAAGATGAGATAGTCCCATTTTTCCTGCTCCGATTAAAGCAACTTTTACCATTTTTTCAAGTGTATTTTACTATTTTTTATTCAATTTATTCTCATGATGGCTACAACAATCAAACCATTTACTTGTACAAAGTACTTTAATTAATATTTAAAAAGCAACTAAATGTATTTAAAAAAATATTTTGAAATTAAACGGGCCTTTGGCATTAGAATTTGAACCGCATAGGCCGAATTGGGCTTTTGGTAAAATGCCAATTAAACAACTAATCAAATAATACACATATGAAAGCCAATTTCTTCTAATTGTATGTGGCGAGATTTTTGAAATATGTTCACCTTAAAGTACTGAGGGGATTATTTACTAATTTGAATCTCATATCGCTATAATCAGGAAATAATTATTCGGTGAAAAAGATCTGATGCATATCCCCAGTCAGTATTTCTTTCAATTTCTACTGATAACTTGCTGCTACGACAGTTTTTTATCTGAAAGTCTGGTCTGTTGGGTTACTCGCTAAGATTTGTGCTTTAATAAAAATTTTCTATCCATTATCTAAAGATCTGAACAGGTATTTGCTTTGCTATTTGATAATCAGATTTAGAGATCAGGTCTGTTTTTATTGTGGGTCATGGAATTATGGTTTTAAGATGATGGAATCCTTGGATAAGAATAGCTGTTGTAAGTTTTAACTGGGAATTGTTAAGCTACTTCCTTCAGCAATATTTTTGGTCATAGGGAAGAGTAAGATTATGTGAATTGTACAAGACCTTTCACTTTTTGATTTTTTTTAGGTAAAAGTTTCCGGTAAGAGCCCGCTCTATGCTGGTCCTGGATTATCCTCAAAATCTTAAGAAGTAAAAAATAAGTTGAAAATCCCAGGTATACTTTAATACTTTTTGATCAATCTCCTTCACAAGGATTTATAAAGTAAAATGTAAAAATCGATTGTGATAGGGCGTCTTTTATTTCTCTTCTGATGAGTCCTAGCATCTGGCTTACAGATGGATTCATACAAACTCATACCAGTATAATTATCCCAACTGCCAAAATCAAAAAATTGATTTACAGCTAATAAGGTGGATTTATTTTGAAATACTTCTTGATTGGCTTATTTCAAAATCAAAATCTTTTGGTCTAAACAGTTCTACAGGCTAGAAAAGGAGTTTTAGCTCCTCAAAAGAGGATTTTTTTTCGAGAATTAATTTTTATTAAAAATTCTACACCTAAAATCTGACGCTAAATGAAATGATATACCTAAAAAAGTCTTTTAAAAATTAATAAATCAGCTTAGAAGTCAAATTCTAGAGTATCAGCTCGTTTCTCTTACTTGAAGAATTATGGAAATAAAATATGTAATACCTATCAAAAATGCATTTCAAACAAAAAAAAATGTAATTCAATTGGAAAATCAATGATTTTTTTCCTAAATTTATATTAATAAAGTGAGGGAAAATTTCTCCCGACTTCGGTTAAAGTAATTTTTAAAAAACAAATAAATAGTTATGACCATGGCTACTACAATTTCAAAACTTAACAACATTGAAAACTTTTCTGTTAGTGCTGATTTTATTTTTAACAAATATTCAGTCAATCTATTAGATAGTTCTCAGATTACTGCCAAGAGGATCTTCGAGATTTTAGCGGTAAGTTTTTTCCTCTTACTAATTGCAAGTTGGTTGTTCCCTATAATTGCTTTATTTATAAAAATGGAATCAAAAGGACCTGTTTTTTATAAGCAACTAAGACATGGACAGAATAATGTGCCTTTTTATTGTCTGAAATTTAGAAGTATGAAATTCGAATTAGATGATAATTTTAAACAAGCCACTAAAGGTGATGCTAGAGTTACTAAGGTGGGAGCTTTTCTCAGAAAGAGTAGTTTGGATGAGTTGCCTCAGCTATTGAATGTATTGATTGGTGAAATGGCAATTGTTGGGCCACGACCTCATGCCATTCCAATGAATAAAGAATTTGCAGAAAAGATAGAGAATTTTATGTGTCGGCATATGGTTAAGCCTGGTATCACAGGTCTTGCACAGTCTAAAGGTTACCGAGGCGAAATCAATGATTCGTTCGATATGAATGCTCGTTTGAGATATGATCTATTTTATATTAAAAATTGGAGCTTCTTTCTTGATATCAAGATAATCTTATGGACTTTCAAAAGTTTGATTTTTAAGAGTGAAAAGGCGTATTAAATAATATACATATCTCCAATTGCACCCGCAAGAGACAAAAAATAACCTAATACATGGTAAACGCTGGCATTGCAGGCAATTAATCATCTGTTATCGGCTTTCTCATTAGTTAAGCAAAGAAAATTAGGTTAACGGTATAATTACGGATGATTCGTAAAAATGTAATTATTTTAATAACTCTTTGTAGAATTTTGAATTAGTTTTCAAAATTTGAAAGCGTTAATACTAATTTGAGTTCAGTGAAAGAGCTTCATATTGGACCTAGTTCTTTATTTTTATTTTGGATTTAATTCGATGATGATCGTTACTGTAAACATATTGTTTTGTGTATTTTTTCAGTCACCAAATAGACTGATTTTTTTTGCGATAGAAAAGTTCTGATTTTATCGTCTCACGGAAGTGTTCAATGACAGCATTTTCCAGACAGTTCCTTTCCCTTGATGCGCGGATTGACATGTTTTTATCTTTTAATATCTGTTAATCCGGTACTTCTTGATGGTGCCATCCTTGGTTAGGGTGAAGTACGGTGGGATTTATAGTAGTTTGATATTTTATAGCTTTTTTAGCCATGACAAGAACTGGTTCAAGGATTGGTCTGTATGATAATTCATATGAGATGATTTCTTCATTAAATAAGGCCATTATCGGCGAGAGGTATAATTTTTCATTTTTGATCCTGAATTCGATGATGGCTGTGACCCATTTTTGCGCGGGAGCATCAGTCTCAAAATTCCATTCGAGGTTGATATTGGAAGTAATTTTAACTCGTTCTTAGCGGTAAGTAACTTGCTTTTTACCAAGATCAAACTTTTAAATACTAAGTCCCTTATGAGCATCAAAATAGGTTTATGATTGATGGCATAGTCGCTATTTATAAGTTCTAGATGGATTCTACGATAACAATATCGGCCTTTGTGCAGCGGATAAATCTGGTCGATTTCAGCTTTAGTGGATCTATATTTATCCTGCCTCGAGAGTTCTTTAAGGTCGTAATAAAGGTACTTTCCACTATCCAAGCATGCTTGAAAAGCTAGGCTAAAGCTTGCTGCTGCCTTCTCTCTTGGACGATTTATGTTTTCCTTCTTTCATACTTCGGGATTGAATCAAGGCCTGAAACTTTTTTAGATAAGCTTTTTCATATTTAAGGTTTGAAAGCTCACCTAAAAGCTGTTCTCAACAAGTTAAGGATCTTTCAGGTTTTGCTGCCTGTGTGACGTCAGTTATTCCTCTGCCTCGTCGTTCAATCCTTAATTTCTCAATTCCCATAAAGTCGTATAAGGTTACCCACTTTTTCACTCTAGGATCACTGGAACTCTGGAATAATCGACAGGCTTTTTTGAAAATTAAAGATTTTACTTTTAATGTTTAAACTGCCCAAAGTTTGGATTCGAGAGCGTACTGGCCATCGATTGGCCATAAACTATCAATACCATGAAATCAATAGAAATAAACCTACTTTTTAATTATAGAGTCTGAGACGGAAAACTTCGCTCCTAAAGAACCAACTGATTCCTCACTCTTGATGATTTAGTGGATAACTTTAAGGTTAAAGTTGATATTACACTTGATTATTCTACCTACAGAACTGTCCCCAATAAGTGTCTAACTTTTGGGATACATCATTTGAAGTGGTTTTTTACTTAGCAGAGTGCCCAGACCTGAAATAGGATTACATAAAATGTAATGCTAGGAAAGAAGAATAAGAGAGTAAGTATGTTAAGCGAACCCAAAGCAATTACAGTTATGCTTTTAAATTATCAGTAGTTTCTGTGATAGAAAGCAGGTAATTGACAATTAAAGCTGTCTCCCACAAGTATGGTATCCAGTTGTATTCCACTGTGCGAGTCTGGTTAAGTAAATATGTTGATTTTGACCGGGCGAATAAATCCAGTTTAAAAATCTGCAAATCAAATAGTTAAAAACTATTGGAACTAGAGCTGAAATTACTCCTTCTAGAGATGCAGTAGCAAGAACTTTAAAAGTGAAATGAGATAGTAGATTAGAAAGCTATTTTCTTTGATATGAAGTTTCATATTCATGAAGAAGAGTTCAAATTCGCAATCAGAAAAAAGTTTTTTTCTGAACAGTCGGTCCATACAAAATCGAACATAAAGAAATCTTAATAGCAACCTGTAGATTGTTTGGAGTTAATAAATAAAAATATTGTGGGCCGTTAAAAGAGAAGCTAGATAGCTACAAAAGTGATTGCTGTAATAGAAAAATTACGGATGAGGAGGGACGAATTGATAGACTGAAATTTTTCCATCATTTTCTTTAAGGAAGTTCAAAGAACATGGGAGTGTAAAGAGACAGTTTGTTTGCCATCTTTAAGGTAAATCACTCTCATTTTATACCTAAACACAATCTTTCATACTGCTAATCTCTCATTCTCCGATCTTAGCTTTTTAGCCTACCCATTAAAAATCAACTTAAAGGTAGTTCCGTCACCCTGCTCGGATTTGACTTGGATATTTCCTTTGTGGCGACGCATTATCTGCTTGGAGAGGCTTAGACCGATACCGGAGCCTTTCTTCTTAGTAGTGAAAAACGGGATAAATATCTTTCCTAGCGCTTCTTCTTCGATCCCGCTGCCGGTATCGCTTACTTCCAGAATTATTTTTCCGGCCTCGTCGATGTAAGCACGTAATGTAATGACCTTCTCCTCGGCATCATCCAAGGCTTGTATGGCATTTTGTGTCAGGTTAATGAGGACTTGTTCAATCTGTGTTTGGTCTCCAAAAAGAATCAGTTCCTTGGGATTAAGTTCTTTTATTAGTTTGATTTTGCCAGCCTCGAGTTGATGATTAAGGAGCACCTCGAGTTGATCATAAAGCTTTGATATGGATATGATTGAAAACTTTGGAACTGGAATATGGGCCAGTGATCGGAAATCCGATACAAAGCTGATCAGCCCTTGGCTCCGCTTCTCGATGGTAGAGATTCCCATTAGGTAATCTTCAAGATCTGAAGGGCTGAGTTCTTCGTTTGTTTCGGTTTTTGATTCGAGGTCATATTTGATTGTCCCAGCCAATGAAGAGATCGGTGCGATCGAATTCATAATCTCATGGGTGAGAATCTTAACTAGATTTTGCCAAGCTTCCATTTCCTTCTCTTCAAGTTCAGACTGGATATTTTGGAGGGAGACCAACTTGAATTTTTCTCCACGCATCAACAGTTCGATCACATAGACAGAGAGTTGCATGATGCCATCTGGATGGGCGATTTTGATCAGTTCACTTCCACCGGTTTTCAGACATTGAATGGCTAGGTGAAGCTCCTTATTGATTGCCTTGATTTCTTCGACTTTCACCAAGTTTTCGACATTGAGAATTCGTTTGGCAGCAGTGTTAATAAGTTGTATTTTATTGTTTTCCCCAAAAGTAATTAGACCGATACTAAGGTGCTTGAATACCGAACGGAAGTACTGGTAGTTAGCTTCTTTTTCCGCTTGATCTTCTTTGAGCTTTGCCAGAATGGCGTTGAATTCGATATGAAGTTCATCGTTTTCCGTACCATCAAACTTCACAGGATAGAGTTGGGAGTATTTATCCTGCTTGATATTGTCTAGAAAGGTTCTGACTTTTTGAAAAGAGCTCTGGGAGTATTTGATCAAATAAATAAGCTGGAATACGACCAGGATCAACATTAGGGAGATCATAAAGACTCCCCAGCTATCAAAGATACTGTATGCTAATAAGAAAAGAGAGGCCGATAGAAATGCGATTCGTCCTAGTAAGCCTACTTTATAGTCCATATTTTTCCAATCGACGGTATAGTGAGGCTCGAGTCAAGCCAAGTTCTTTTGCTGCTTTGGAGATATTGCCTCCGTTTTTGTCAATGGCCCGTTGAATGGTGGTTTGCTCTATGTCATTTAGATTTAGTGTGACGGTTTGTGTGGCTTTATCAGAAGCTGGCTTCGCAGAGAGAAAAAAGAAATCTCTGGAATCCAGTTCATTTGAATCTGCCATAATAATCGCCCGCTCGATCGCATGCTGTAGCTCACGGATATTTCCCGGCCATCCGTATCGCTGCAGCAAGTCCATTGCCGATGAGGTGAGACCTTTGAATTCTTTTCGGTATTTCTGTCCGTAGCTTTTCAAGAAGTGATTAGCCAAAATCGGAATGTCATCATGACGCTCTCGCAAAGGTGGTAGGAAGATTTCCACGGTATTGATTCGGTAAAGTAAATCCTGGCGGAAGGTATTCTCCATTACCATTTCATGCACACGTAGATTGGTGGCACAGATCAGGCGAATGTCTACTGAGATGGACTTGTTAGTACCGATTCGGGTGACTTCACGCTTTTGGAGTACTGTCAAAAGTTTGGATTGGAGAGGCATTGAAAGATTTCCGATTTCATCCAAGAAAAGGGTTCCATTGTCAGCAACTTCAAATCGTCCGGCTCTATCTTCTTTCGCATCTGTGAATGCGCCGCGTTTGTGACCAAAAAGCTCTGATTCGAAAAGTGATTCGGTAATCGAACCCATATCTACACCGACAAAGATATCGTCTCTACGGAGAGATCGATCATGAATCGCTCTCGCAATTAATTCTTTACCCGTACCATTTTCTCCCAAAATCAAAATATTAGCATCGGTCTGCGCAACTTTGTCGATGATAGAGAAAATGTTTTTCATCGAGGCAGATTGCCCAATGATATCGCTGTAAGGTTTTTTGAGATCAGTTTGAAGTTGCTTTTGCTTTTTCTGCAACTTGTCCACTTCATTATAGCTTTCCTTTAATTTGATTGCTGAGGAAAGTGTAGCGATGAGTTTTTCGTTTTGCCATGGTTTGAGGATGAAGTCAGTAGCGCCTTCCTTTAGAGCTTGTACCGCCATCTCCACATCACCAAAAGCGGTAATTAGAATCACGACTGCCTTAGGATCGATTTCTTTGATTTGCTTCAACCAGTGAAAACCCTCTTTACCGGAAGTTGTATCTTCTCGAAAATTCATATCAAGCAGGATCACGTCGTAATTATTATTATTAATCAAAAAAGGAATCCTTCTTGGATCTTGTTCAATCATGACTTCTCTCGCATGTTTCTTCAACAGCATTTTCGCTGCGAATAATAAGTCTTCGTTGTCATCGATGATAAGGATCTTTCCTAAACCTTGATTTTCCATGTGTAATTCTTTGTCTAAATCATTGGAAAAATAGTGCCAATGTGAATTTAAGCCAATTCAGGACTATTTCTCCTGGGTATTGTCCAAAATCGTACGTTTTTAGACTATTATCGGACAGTCGAGCTCGGTTTTTATGTCGTAGTAGAATTTCGTACCTTTAAGCTTAATTAAAATATAATACTATGCAAACTAAAAAAGGAGATGCAGTAGAAGTGCATTATACCGGCAAATTAGAAGATGGAAGTGTATTTGATTCTTCAGCGACAAGAGCTCCTCTGGGATTTACTCTCGGAGATGGAAATATGATTAAAGGATTTGACACTGCCGTTTATGGTATGGTAATCGGCGATAAAAAAACGGTGACTATTCCAGCGGCAGAAGCTTATGGTGAGCGAAGAGATGATATGATGATCGAGGTTCCTGTGGAGCAAGTTCCAGCAGATATAAAGCCTGAGTTGGGTATGACTTTACAGCTTCAAGGTGACAATGGACAGCCTATGCCCGTCACTGTAGTAGATGTTGATGATGCCAAAATCACTTTGGACGCTAATCATGAATTAGCAGGTAAAAATTTAATTTTTGAAATTGAACTGGTGTCAATCAAATAATTTTTGATAGATGACAGACTAGAGTAGCTTTTTGTTAAAGGCCACTGACAAAAGAAAAAGTGGTTTTTTAAAAAAGCAGATTAAATGTTTAGAAATAAAGGTTCAAGTCTTTCGACTTGAACCTTTATTTTTGGAATCATTTTTTACTGTATTCCCAGAATCCAGATTTACTTTTTTCTCCATCTTTGCGATCTGGAAGCCATATTTTTTTTATAGATAGCTTTATTCCGAAATCGATTGCATGCTTGATGCCTCGATATTTTAATGATTTAGTGTATATTAATTTTTCTGAACCCAGCCTAATTTCTATGACCCTAACAATTATCTCCTTTTTGGCTTTTACAGGTTTTGTTGCCATTTTTTCTTGGTACAAGCTTCGCAAAGATAAATTCGACACTCAAGAAGGGTATTTTTTAGGAGGAAAGAGTCTGACAGGAGTTGTAATTGCAGGGTCCATGTTATTAACTAATATTTCTACCGAACATCTGATCGGAATGAATGGCTCGGCTTATAAAAATGGCTTTGTCATCATTGCTTGGGAGGTAACCTCAGCCATTGCTTTGGTTATCGGAGCCTTATATTTTATCCCTAGTTTTCTGAGGATGGGATTGACCACAATTCCTCAGTATTTAGAATATCGATTTGATCAGCTGACTAGGACATTGGTAGCACTTTTTCTGATTGTGTCTTTTGTAGTGACTTTATTACCCATCGTGCTTTATACAGGAGCAATTAATCTGGAGAGTATCTTTAATGTTTCTGAAACACTAGGCATCAGCCAAGAGGGAGGCTTATGGCTAACGGTGGTAGTCATTGGCGCTATCGGTTCTATTTATGCAATTTTTGGAGGACTTAAAGCAGTAGCATTTTCAGATACGATAAATGGGATTGGTCTTTTTTTGGGAGGCCTCTTAGTTTTAGGCTTTTCTCTTTGGGATATTGGAGCTGGGAATATTTTTGAAGGATTGAGTAAAGTTTATAAATCTGCTCCTGAAAAATTTAATGTAGTAGGAGCAAAAGACTCTGTTCTACCTTTTGAAACACTATTTACAGGTTTGATGATCAACCAGCTGTATTTTTGGTGTATGAATCAGACTATTATTCAAAGAGCTTTTGGTGCAAAAAACTTAGCAGAAGCTCAGAAAGGGCTGCTGTATACCGGTGTTTTGAAATTATTTGTCCCCTTGATTATTATTTTGCCAGGGGTCATAGGATTTTATTATTTTGGAGATAGTCTTTACGACAATCAAGATTTGATCTATCCGGCATTGATTAAAAAAGTACTCCCGGTGAGCTTGACTGGTTTCTTTGCCGCAGTGGTAATGGGTGCAGTGCTGAGTACTTTTAATAGTGTTTTAAATAGTACCGCTACGATTTTTAGTCTTGGGATATATAAAAGACATCTGAAAAAAGATGCAACGGAGAAGCAATTGGTGTGGATTGGAAAGCTTACCTCTATCCTTCTTGCTTTTTGCGCAATCATGGCTGCTCCTTTGGTAGCTGGTGCTCCCGATGGACTTTATCAGCTCCTTCAGCAACTCAATGGTATTTTCTTTATCCCGATAGCATCGATCATTATTGCAGGTTTATTTTTGCCAAAAATTTCGGCAATGGGTGCTAAAGTAGGATTGTTGGTAGGATTGGCTTTTTACGTGCTGTCTGTTTTTATTTTTAAGATCAATATTCACTTTGTACATATCTGGGGGATAGAGTTTGTCTTGAATATGCTGGTCATGTTTGGAGTATCTTATTTTTATCCCAATACCAATAAGTTCAAGCCCTCTGATATTGGGCCGGTAGAACTGCACCCATGGAAATACGCTCGTCATTTAGGCCTTCTATTGGTGGTATTAACCATTGCAATTTACATTTGGCTAGGAAGTTAAAATCGTTGAAAATTTATATATTAGATCAAAATTACTAGGTATGAAAGACGTAACGCCATATAAAATAGAAGAGCTTTGGGAAGAGGATCTTCTGGAAAGGTATCCTGTGGAAGGATCTTCAACAAAATCAAAAGCTGATTTTAGAAACTACAATGATCCTAAAAAAGAAATTGTAAAGGAGTTTTACCGAGTGAATCACCTTAATCAAACCTATGAATTTGTTTTGAGAAAGGAAAAAGAGTTTCTAAGTTTTAACAGAAAAGAAATGACGCTTTGGGAGGCTGTAGAATTTTTAAATACTCTTGTAGATGATTCTGATCCGGATACTGATTTAGATCAGACTCAACATCTGCTACAAACCTCAGAAGCCATTCGAGCTGATGGGCAGCCCGATTGGTTTGTGTTAACTGGATTTCTTCATGATTTGGGAAAAGTTCTTTGCCTTTTTGGAGAGCCACAATGGTGTGTAGTTGGAGATACTTTTCCCGTAGGATGCGAGTATTCAGATAAGATCGTATACCCAGAATTTTTCCAATCAAATCCTGATCGTAAGGACAGTCGGTTCAACACAAAATTCGGAGTTTATGAGCCTAATTGTGGACTGGATAAAGTTCATTTGTCCTGGGGACATGATGAATATATTTATCAGATCATGAAGGAGTTTTTGCCAGAAGAGGGCTTGGCAATGCTACGTTACCATAGTTTTTATTCTCAACATCGAGAGAATGCCTATGGACATTTAATGAATAAAGACGATCATAAGCTATTTGAATCTGTGAAGAAGTTCAACTTATATGATCTTTATTCGAAGGCAGCAGTACCGCCAGATGTTAAAAAATTGAGGCCTTATTATGAGGACTTGGCAGCTAAATTCCTTCCGGGTACGCTAAAATTTTAAATTAAAACTTAGAAATATGTTACTGGCCTTAGTTTCAAATGTGAGCAACTAAAATTGGCGCATAAGTTTTTTTGAGAAATGTAAAATAAATATTCACGGGCTGGAAAGCTTATTTCTTAGGTTCGCAACCATAGCATTTATCGGCAGATTGAAATCTCTATTACTTCTCAGGAAGACTAAATCAATTTCTGTATTTGATTCTTGTCTCAGTCTAGGGTCTTAATACTAGTTGGGATGTCAACCAATTGGATGGATTCTTTAAAAATCAAAGCCATTCGTTCTTGACCCATTTGAAGTGCGTTCACTTGAGTATTTGAAATTAAACCTAGATTAGTAATTTGCTGGTTAACTAGTGCAATGGCGAAAATACTCCCTTCTTGTATCCAAAGTAGATGCTCTCGAAATAAACATAGTTTTTGACGTGTCTGTAGGTTTATTTTTTTAATGAGATTTGCTTGATTGTCAAAAATAAATATCCCTTCGCTTGGGACATTTAAAAAAAGCCGATTTTTAAATTCACGAATTTCAGTTACTTCGAGATTTTCTAACTTTAAAATCAGATTAAGGGGTTGACTCTGTATTACCAGTTTTCGCAAATAATCGAAAGACTTAAGATTAAAGTCAGACTCATCCCAAATCCAAACAATATTATTGTTACCTAAGGTGGCAGCTTTGGCTAATAAAATGTCTGTCAATTGAAATCCACTGGATGAAAGTGGATTGAGGAATCTGTCAAGAATACGGTATTCCTGAAGGTCAGCTGAAAAGCTAAAAATATTCACGGTCCATGCTGCCTCCAGTTGCTGAAGCTTTCCCTGCCTTTCCGGTGAATAAAGATTAATTTGTTGACCTGCGGAATTAAATTGAAAAATATCTCCAGTGGTAGAACTGAGGAAGAGATTGTCTTTGGTGTCAAAGGATACCAAATCCAAATTTTGAATAGGGATTTCTTGGACTGAACTAAATAAAAGTGGTTGTTGTCCAAATATTGACTGTGAGTAAAAAAGTAAAAAAATAATTGCCAATTGCTTCATTTTTCAAATTCAATTAATTCTGGTTTGTGACCATCAAATTGAAGAAAGGTGTTTTGACTTACCCATTCACCTAGATTAAAATAGAGTGATGCTTCACCTACTTGTAGCTCAAGTGGTAAGTGTCGGTGTCCAAAGACATAATAGTCAAAATGAGATGTAGCTTCAATTTCTTTAGCGTACTGCCAAAGCCACTCATCTTCTCCCAGAAATCGATTTTCGTTTTTACCACTATTGGTGATTCTGCTTTGACCCGACCAAGCTCTTGCCAGTTTAACTCCCAAATCGGGATGAAGCCACCGAAAAAGCCAATTTGATATTGGATTGGTGAAGATTTTTTTGAGGAATTTATAAGAGCGATCTCCTGGTCCTAGTCCGTCTCCATGACCTATCAAAAATCTTTTTCCTTCACAAATCAAATGAACTGGCTCATGATAGATCGGGATGCTCATCTCTAGCGTAAAGTAGTCTTTCATCCAGAGATCATGATTCCCAGTGAAGAAATAGATTGGAATCCCCTGAGCTCTTAACTGTGAGATTTTTGAAATGAACGGTATAAAACCTTTTGGAACAACCTGTTGGTACTCAAACCAAAAATCGAAAATATCACCTACCAGAAAGATTCCGGCAGCTTGTTCAGTGATGGAGTCTAGCCAGCGGATGATTCTTTTTTCACGTATTTTACTTTCTGAATCAGATGGGGCTCCTAGATGAAAATCAGAGGCAAAAAACAGTTTTTTTCCATTTAGCTGAATCTCTAAGTCAGTTGGTTGCATTCCGAAAGATAAGAGGCGAATGCAAAAATAAAAAGCCCTGGATTATACAGGGCTTTTATTAAGAATATCATTTATCTGATTTACTTTCCGGGATAACGTCCGATTCGTCTTGAACTTCAGTTTCAACTTCTTGACTGTCGTCTGACTTATCTTTGTCTACTTCGGAATCAGTTTCTTTTTTATTAGTAAAGGCCTGATAAGTTGTCTCTTTTTCAAAAGGTCGCTTTCCGATTAATTTTTCTAAATCAGCTTGGAATAGTATTTCTTTTTCCAATAGCTCTTTGGCTAAAGTTTCTAACTCACCTTTTTTGGAAGTTAAAAGAGTCAGAGTTCGGTCATAAGCAGAAGCAATTAACTTTCGTACCTCATCATCGATAGTTTCAGCCGTTGTCTCTGAATAAGGTTTTGTCATTTTGTATCCATCAGCCTTCGAATCATAGAAAGAAACATTTCCAATCTTCTCATTCATGCCATATACAGATACTATTGAATAAGCCATCTTCGTAACACGTTCTAAATCACTTAATGCGCCAGTTGAGATTTTATTGAATATAATTTGCTCAGCGGCTCTTCCTCCAAGAGTCATGCACATTTCATCAATCAGTTGTTCAGTTTGGTATAAATACTGTTCTTTAGGAAGATATTGCGCATAACCTAACGCTGCCACTCCACGTGGGACAATACTTACTTTGACCAGTGGGTCTGCATGCTCTAAGAACCATCCTGCCACAGCATGCCCTGCCTCGTGATAGGCAACAATTTTCTTTTCGTCAGGTGAAATGATTTTGTTTTTCTTTTCGAGTCCACCTATCACTCGGTCAACTGCGTCCTGAAAATCTTGCATATCCACTGCATCTTTATTTCTTCTGGCAGCAATTAATGCAGCTTCATTACATACGTTGGCAATTTCAGCACCTGCAAATCCAGGAGTTTGCGCAGCACATTTTTTAGAGTCTACATCATCTGCTGTTTTTATTGGCTTAAGATGTACTTTGAAAATCGCTTCTCTTCCATTGATGTCTGGCTTGTCTATTGAGATTTGACGATCAAATCTGCCAGGTCTAAGTAAAGCGCTATCCAATACGTCTGGACGGTTAGTAGCAGCTACTACGATTACTCCACTGTCAGTGCCGAAACCATCCATCTCTACTAAAAGTGAATTAAGTGTATTTTCACGTTCATCATTTGATCCTGGCATTTGTCCTTTACCTCTTGATCTACCGATAGCATCGATTTCATCTATGAAAATAATGCAGGGTGCCTTTTCCTTAGCTTGTTTGAATAAGTCTCTCACTCGAGCGGCTCCCACACCCACAAACATTTCAACAAAGTCAGATCCTGATAGGGTAAAGAAAGGAACTCCTGCCTCCCCTGCTACAGCTTTTGCCAATAGTGTTTTACCTGTACCAGGAGGACCTACTAATAGTGCACCTTTGGGGATTTTACCGCCAAGGCGAGTAAATTTTTCTGGCTTTTTAAGGAATTCTACAATTTCTTGAACTTCTTCTTTTGCTTCGTCTAACCCTGCCACATTGTCAAAAGTGATCTTGACCGTATTGTCGGCATCGAATAATTGCGCTTTCGATTTTCCTACATTAAATATTTGACCACCAGGTCCTGAAGGACCTGCCATTCTTCGCATCATGAACCAGAATAGAACGAAAAGTAATATTAAAAAGCCAAAGCTTGAGAAATAACTTGACCAATTTTCCTCATTTGCTACTTTTAGTTCAATTCGATCAGATTCTGGCACACTTTCTTGAAGAGTGTCAAAGTCATTGGCAAACTTATCTAACGAGGCTACTTGGAAGGAATAATGTGGTCCAGATGGACTGGAGAATGCTGAACTTGATTCTAGCTCAGTCTTGTACTTATCATTAGTCAGCTCAGTACTCTTTAGACTGACATCCACTCGTTCCATATTTTTTACGATCGTCACCTTCGACACATCTCCAGCCACATACATGTCTTCAAATCGCTTTTGTGTAATATCGACAACGGAATTCCTATTCTGAAGCCAAGTAAGACCTAAAAGAACCAAAACTGCTGCTATTATAAGCCAAAGTTGAAAACTGGGTTTTTGAGGTGCTTTTGGGACGAATTTTTTAATAGTTTTTTTTGTATCGCTCATTGCTTGGTTGTAATTCTATTTTGTAACTGTAAAACGGATTTAGGAGTCTAAAGTTTGAGACAGTTATTTGATTTTAGTGATTTTTGCATCGCCCCACAAGTCCTCTAGGCCAAAGTGATCCCTTTTTTCTTTAATGAAAATATGTGCAACAACGTTCACATAATCCATTAAGATCCATTGACCACTATTTTTTCCTTCTCGCTGCCAAGGGCCTTTTTCGCCTGATTTGGAGACTTCTTCTTCAATGGAATCTGCAATTGCTTCAAGTTGCGTATTGGAATTTCCGGAGCAAAGGATGAAAAAATCTGATACTGAATTTTTGATATCTCTCAAATCCAAAATACTGATGTCGGAAGCCTTTTTCTCTTCCATACCTTTGACGATTATTTTGCTCAGCGCTTCTGCTGTCATATTATTAATTTAATTTTACAAAGTATGCTCACTAAAAGCAGACCTTTTCTGATTACAAACACTATGTATAAAATCCTTGCCAATACGATTTTCTTGGGTAAAGATGTTCAATTCCTGTCAGAGTGTCACTCTACGAATGATATAGCACTGAGTATGGTCAAAAATCATCACGCACACGAAGGAACCATAGTGATCACTGATCATCAACTTCAAGGTAGAGGGCAAAGAGGAAATAAATGGCTCACTGAAAGAGGAATGAACTTGACCTTTTCAATTGTACTTAAACCAAATTTTTTAGACATATCAGAGCAATTTTATCTCAATATGACCATTTCGAACGGCATACATAGATTACTTCAAGGATATATTCCGAATATTAAAATTAAATGGCCAAATGATTTGACTCTTCCTGATTATGGGAAAACTGGCGGGATTTTGATCGAAAATACCTTTTCCAGCGAGGGTTGGGAGTATGCGGTAGTGGGTATAGGAATTAATGTGAATCAGGTAAATTTCGAAAATCCAAAAGCTACTTCCTTGACCAATATCACTGGCAGCAAATTTGAATTACCCGAGCTATTTCGATTGTTAGTTACTCAAATCGAGCAAAGTTATCTACAACTCAAGCGTGGAAAATGGACAGAAATTAAATCTGAATATATTCATCATTTATATTTGAGAGATGTGTGGGCTGATTACCTAGACTCGTCTGGTCACTTCAAAGGAAAAATTATTGGAATTTCCCCTCAGGGAAAACTAGAGATGACTCGAGAAAATACTGATATTCAAGTTTTTGACTTCAAAGAAGTGAAGTTCATGAACTAGAATTTGATTTTAATTTCCGGATTTTAAAAGTTATATTTGTAATCTAATTAGGGTAGTTAAAAAGTAAACAAACATAATATGTCAGAAATTAAATCTGAAAAGTTTATCCAAAACAAGGTGAAAGATATTTCGCTTGGTGAGTGGGGTAGAAAAGAAATTAAACTTGCCGAAGCAGAAATGCCGGGTCTGATGGCTTTGCGTGAAGAGTTTGGATCTTCTCAGCCATTAAAAGGTGCAAGAATAGCTGGATGTCTTCACATGACAATTCAAACTGCTGTTTTGATAGAGACTTTAAAAGCATTGGGTGCGGACGTTACTTGGGCTTCTTGTAATATTTTTTCAACCCAAGACCATGCAGCTGCAGCTATTGCTGCTGCCGGCATCCAAGTTTATGCTTGGAAGGGTCAGACAGCCGAAGAATTCGACTGGTGTATTGAACACACGTTATTCTTTGGAGAAGATCGCGAGCCTTTGAACATGATTTTGGATGATGGTGGTGACTTGACCAATATGGTTTTGGATCAGTATCCTGAATTGGTTTCAGGTATCAGGGGACTTTCTGAAGAGACTACCACTGGTGTACACAGATTATATGAGCGAGTCAAAAATGGTACATTGCCTATGCCCGCTATCAATGTAAATGATTCTGTAACGAAGTCAAAATTTGATAATAAGTATGGCTGTAAAGAATCACTGGTAGATGCCATTCGTCGAGCAACAGACGTGATGATGGCTGGAAAAGTAGCTGTCGTGGCTGGATATGGTGACGTAGGAAAAGGTTCAGCAGCTTCGTTGAAAGGCGCCGGTGCTCGAGTAATTGTCACTGAAGCCGATCCAATCTGTGCGCTTCAGGCTGCAATGGATGGCTTTGCGGTTAAGAGAATGGGAGATGTAATAAAAGAAGCTGATATCGTCGTAACTGCTACTGGCAACAAAGACATCATTCATGGTGAGTACTTTAAGGCCATGAAGGATAAGGCCATATTGTGTAACATTGGTCATTTTGATAATGAAATTGATATGGCTTGGTTGAATAAGAACTACGGCCATACTAAAGATGTCATCAAGCCACAAGTTGATTTGTATAATTTGGATGGTAAAGAAATTATAGTTTTGGCTGAAGGTAGATTGGTAAATCTTGGTTGTGCTACCGGCCACCCATCTTTCGTAATGTCTACTTCATTTACTAATCAGGTTTTGGCGCAACTAGAACTCTGGGAAAATCATAAAAACTACGAGATTGGTGTCTATGTATTGCCTAAGCATTTGGATGAGAAGGTAGCGATGCTGCACTTGGAGAAGCTAGGTGTAGAATTAGAGACGCTTTCCCCAGATCAAGCTAAGTATATAGGTGTGGAAGTAAAAGGTCCATTCAAGCCTGAATATTACAGATATTAAACAACTAAGAATAAGTCAAAAAAGGCCTTAAAGAGATTTAAGGCCTTTTTTTATATACTGACTATTAGATTTCTGCCATCCGAAAGTTTTACTGTAGCAATAACGTTACAAGTTCCAGAGGTCTCATAATTAATAGTGTGAACAATAACTCGATTTTGTCCCCTACTTATAGTCCATGTTTCTTTTCCTGAGATAGGTAAGACTTCATTTTGTTTATAGCAAGTAACCAAAGCCTCTCTTGGACTGCTCAGCTCGATAGTAAATAATCTTCCAGCTGGATTAGTGCCAGAAATTATTCCTGAAGAACTCATACCAATCAATTTTAATCGCAATTTACTCAATGAATGGTTTAGGCTGCCAGAAAAAGTATGAGAAACCCTCTTGTTGGATGTGGTCTTTAGCTTGGTGAAAGATTCGTCTACCTGATTCGAGTTAATTACTGCGAATTCCCGAGCACCCTTAATCGTATCATTTTGGAATATGTAATCTTGATAAGTCATGGTCCATTGGGGCATCAAATTACTTACTGGTAGATATTGTAAGATAAGTTTGCCAGACCGTTTAGCCTTTCCAGATTGGTCGCAATTGGCAGAAGGATCAAAAGTCAAGGTGACACGGTTTAACTGTGATTCGACTAAGATATTTGGGCATCCAGGCAATTCATTACTTGGCGTAAGGGAAAAGTCTTCAAAACTTAATAATCCAAAGTACAAACTTTCACTCCAGACTGTGGATAGCTTAAAAAGCTGATTGGATTCAATACTAAGATCCATTTGAATGATCTTACCCTCATCCTCTTCACAGCTCAAGCTTAATGAAGTTATGAATAGGAGTAAAAAAGTTTTGTAGTGTCGTTTCATTTTCTCATCAAATCTAAGAAGGATTAATTTTTTCTTCTTTCAAATACCAGACCGAAATTCATATCTTCGATTCGAACGATAAACCAAAATTTTATGATGCGAGCCGAAGGCATGTTGAAAGAGGGAGCTCTGAAAGGTAAAAATATATTGATAACAGGTGGAGGAACAGGGCTTGGAAAATCGATGGGTGAATATTTTCTGGAATTAGGCGCAAACTTGGTGATCACTTCTAGAAAACTTGATGTGCTGCAGGAAACAGCCAACCAAATGATGGCTTCAAGAGGGGGCAAAGTCATTCCAATAGCTTGTGATGTCCGAGACATAGGTCAAGTGGAGGAGATGTGGAAAGATGCAAAGGCTGCTCTTGGAGAAATTCATGTGGTGTTAAATAATGCTGCTGGAAATTTTATTAGCCCAACCGAGCGCTTATCGACTAATGCATTCAACACAGTTTTAGATATCGTCTTGAAAGGTACTGCGCAAGTCACTTTGACTGCCGGCAAGGACTGGATAAATTCCAAACAGGAAGGGACGTTCTTGAATATTGTGACCACATATGCCTGGACTGGTTCTGGTTATGTAGTTCCATCCGCCGCCGCAAAAGCTGGTATATTGGCAATGACCAGATCACTGGCAGTAGAATGGGCAAAATATGGGATTCGATCAAATGCGATTGCACCTGGACCTTTCCCAACTGAGGGGGCTTGGAGCAGATTATTACCAGGAGACTTAGTGAAAAAATTTGACCCAGCTAAAAAAGTGCCAGTAGGTAGAGTAGGAGAGCATCAGGAACTAGCGAATATTGCGGCGTACTTAGTTTCCGACTATTCTTCTTATGTAAATGGCGAAGTTGTGACCATCGACGGGGGAGAGTGGCTGAAGGGAGCGGGTGAGTTTAATAATCTAGATGCGATACCTCAAGAAATGTGGGATATGATGGAGGCTTCCAGAGGAAAAAAGCAATGAGCCCTCAGCTGATTTGGGGCTATCTAAAATCTAAATGGAAAATCAGAAATTTATAAAAGGAGCTCGTCTCCTTTTATTTTTTAAGTCTGGACTTATAGGTCCACGTCTCAAAAACAAAATATTGATTTGAAATTTGATCGAATTCCAAAACAAGATTTAGCTTTTTTCCGGAACATGCAACATTGAACACTCATATTATCTTATAAGGGCAGTTTAGGCTCCAAAGACTGATTCTTACGTACTGACTCTTTGATGCTTTTCTTAAGGGCTTGATCCAATTTTTTGGTTTCGTCTTTGATAAATCCGATTAATTTTTTTGATTCATCATTTTTAGGCTCAGCACCTAGTAGGTCCAATACACCTAAAATATTCGCAACACGGGCTCTGAGTAAGTGTGACTGTTCAAAAGCAAGTTCCTTTAAGAAATGTTGGTGTTCTTTCAACCAAAGCTCTTGTCGTTTTCGATCAGAAACATCAATAATACATCCTAAAACTTTTATCGGTAATCCCTTGCTGGACCATTTAATTGTCTTGCCAAAGCCCAAAGCCCAAATCGTCTGATTAGTTTTGGAGAAAATTCGAAATTCTTTTTTAAATGGCATATTTCCGGAAACTTTGAAATACTGACTTAAATCTTGAATCAAGTTTGGTAAATCTTCAGGATGAATGTGTTTTTGCCAAAGTACTCTATCGCCTTTTGAAAGTTCATTCTCAGAGTATCCGAGCATTTGCTCCAGACCTTTACTCATTGTCTTAATTTTGGTATTGATATCAAATTCCCAAAAACCAATAAAACAATCTTCCAACAGACTATTTAAAAGCTCTTTTTTCTCTGAATTCTGATCGAAAAACTGTCCAATTCTAACATCATAAAATTTGTTGATTGCGGTAAGATGCCCGATTCCAAAGCAAGTATCAAAATCCCCATTAACAAAGAAAAACTCCCATTTAGTTGGCACTGTATCTTGTTCAGGATAGTTTATTTTTTGCAGGTCTATAACAAAAGATTGATGAGCATTTTTCTGAGCTTTAATTCGCAGTACCTCATATTTTGTCCAATCGGAGGATAAAAAGCAGTCAGCAAAGTAGGTCAGCTTTTCTTTAAGATCAAAAACTGTGGGTATAGGACCAATATTAGGATCAGAAGAGGTTATTTTTCCAAATTTATCAATTTTCACGTGCAGAAAATATTCAGACGTAACTGCGAATTCACTTATAATATTGATAGTATCACCTTTGATCATTATATAAATATGCTTAGTTTGAACTATTTATAAGATTTAAAAAGCTAAAAATATTATTCAAGATACATTAAAATATATTCAAAATGAATAGTTATCTAATCAAATATGATAAAAATACTTTCGGATCGTAGGAAAACCTAGGGAGTATACTCTCCTCTGATGCTGCTTGTGAACTTTTAAAAAAATTGGGTTGAAAATCCCAAATTAATGTTGCACAGGCAACAAATAAAATATTTGATGCCAATGTATCCGAAGGCAAAAGGTTATTCTGAAGCTGAGCAGCACAGTTCATTTTTAGCAGGAGCACTGCATAATACTGATTGGGAAATATGGCAGGAAACACGGTGCAGAAAAATCATAAGGGATTTAGAATCAAAAAATATTGACCGGGAGTTCATCCATGCAATCGCTTCTCATGATCCAAAGTGTTTTGGTGTAGAGCCAGAAACTGATAGGGGCAAAAGCTTTATGCATTTCATGAGCCTAGTAGATAGATGCATACGTATCCCTTAATACGACCTGAAGGATATAAGGGCTGGACATCAACGACATCAAAAAAAGATTGAGAGATACCAGTTTGCAGCATAAGTGAGTCTAGAAGACATCTTAGATACCCGTGAAAAAATTGGGATTCAACGTGATTATCCAATTGATGCAGGTTCTATTGTGTAAATTGGTTCATGCAGAAGCAATTGATTTCTTTTAGTCTCAATTTTGTTAAAGACAGTCAATAGTTTCATGGTACAGCGAATTTGTCTATGCTTTTCTTGCTGTTGGCAGGTAATTGCTGCCTACTCGCAGGAGAGTAAAAAAGATACTGTTACAATCTGAATTTTGGATAAAATGAGTGGCATTTTTAAAAATTTGAAATCCTCTGGTTTTAATTATTAACTCCCAAAAGGTGTAGCGTTTGCTAATATTGTTTTCGTTAAAGAGCTCGTAATTAGTCAAATTAAAATTGCTTGTACTAATAAGTTTATCGTAAAGATTAATATTGAGAGACTTGAAGATCAATACACTTATGATACAACTCAAGCTTCCTATTACTCATTAACCACTTGCATTTTTTGCTTTTGCAGATTAACCAAATAATCTCAGGGAGGGAATTGACTGGTAGCACTATGAACTTGGGGTAGAAATGACTTCTGTGGACCTGTTCTGTCCATATTTTTCAAAGGATATTGCAGTGGCAATGGGTTACATTCAATACTTGGAAGGCACCGCAGTTAGTAGATATTGAGTGCTTCATAGTGGATGCTTTAATGAATCGGCAACCATTCAACTTTGGATCGCAACTGATTTTTTTTTACCGGTTACACTATTAATAACTTAATTAGAGGAGCTCAATTCTCATCAGCGTAGGGTTAATTATTCTGATTGAGAGTTTAATCGAGAGTGTTCAAATTCTGCATTTGAATTTTTCTCCTTCTTGCTGCGATACAGATAACTTCACTTAATGAGAAGTGAGATTTTAAGAAGAAAAAGCTATGAATGTTTCAAAAATGAAATTTAATATGGCTTTTTAGGAATATCGCCTTATTGATACTCCTAGAAATGGCCGAAGTTCAGCGAATGAGAGCTGGCGCTGGAGGAATAAGCTGAGCTAAGACAGCAACTTCTTAGCCGGTGATTTCATGGATCGGTATATTCCGAGGGCCCAATTCTATATCTAGAACTACTGCAACTACTAGGCCTACTGGCAGGGCTATCAATTCTGGCTTCAAACCAGTAGTTAATGTTGGCTTGAGTAGAGTATCTGAAAGAACCACTAATGGTAATAGATTATCCATTATAAAATGATAACAATAGTGGTAATATGACGAATAATCGGTTAGTTAATCCTGATTTCAACTCTAGAATTAAAAATACAGGAAATGACAATCAAGTCAACCGCGATAACAGTAGCAATGTCACTGTGAAGAATACCAACAACAGCTCTTATCGCCCAACCTATAGGAGCCATCCACCACAAGGTATTTATTCGAGAATTTGCTTGTTCTTATATTGGACTTTACTTTTTTCATTCATACCGATCGTCTTATCGGAGACCAGTTTGGAACCCCTGGGAATTTTTTGTTGCAGCTCTAGCTGTTACATTGATTACGTTTACTAGTGAACATTAGCAGTTTGACTACGATCAAGAAGCATTTTATATTTAAAAAGGAGATGGATACCTAGTGGTTGAAGCCCTAAAGAAGCAACTGTTCAGGTAATTCCTAATTAGGCAAAACAGTTGGGACTGAGTCCAGCGATCAAAAACTATTACTACGGAAACATTTACTGCGAAAAGTCATACAACGGGTTCTTCCACTAGCAGGAGCTATCTTGGATGCCTTGCCAAGTGGTAGCGAAGAAGTAAAAGCAGACAGTCAAACTTATGTTAAAATTGGAGATACCTGCTACTTACTCGTGCGTGCTGACAGAAAATATATCTATAAAAACGTCTTGGTAAAGCTCAAAAAATAATTTGATTGATAGTTAGAAAATCAAAAAAGGCCTCAACTGAGGCCTTTTTTGTTATTTATCAACGGTTTCAATTGCTGAAACTGGTCTAAAATTGCCGGCAGGCAATTGTTCTGCTACTTCATCTTTCTCAAATGGAAAGACTTCCACAATCGCACTTTCAACAATGTCGGGAATTCTAAAACTCACTAGCATGTTGCTTAGACTTTCTTGGATTCGGTCGTAGGCATTTTTTACATCCTCAGCAGTGACGATCATGTATTGGGTTACTTTTTTCTCTTTTCCACTGTCTGCATCTGCTACCAAGTAACAGATTTTACACTTATACCATATATCAGAGTCTTCATAGAAAAATACATCTATGATATTACTTTTAGAAATGCCGGTAACCTGAAAATCGCCTCTGATCTGACTGGCTAGTCGATCATAAAGAATAGCTTCGGCTTCAGTGAATGAAACTGCATCAACCAAGTATTGCTCTGAGATATTTTTCAGCAACCCCTCTTCATTTTCTTTTGCGTACTTTACTTTGCACAAAAACCATGTTCTCATATACTGTAATTTAGTGAAACAAAGTTAAAATTTTCTTAGGGAAGGACAAGAGGAAAGCTATATAAATAATAAGGTAACCAACGTAATAAATCGTTAAAATGCTGTAAATCAGTATAAATTTCTTACCCTATAAGTTAATGTAGCTTATAGAAATAGAGGTTTGTATTTGATTGTGGCTGTATCCTACAAAAACTGTAAATTATCAAAAAACAAATTTATGTGGAATAAAATCTGGTTCAGCTTTCCTATTCAACTGTTCCTACTTCACCTTCGCAAAAATCTCTTATTACTTCTAATATGGGTAGGATTATTGGCAATAATTCTAGAAGGGATAGGAGTTATACTTGGTATTCCCTTTTTATTTTTAGATCCTGAATACCTTAATCAAGTTTCATGGATTAGTTTTTTCTTGATAGGTATTGGGTTTGCGATGTTCACAATGGGTTTTCACATGTCCACCTACATCATGGATGGAGTGAAATTTCCTTTTTTAGCGATTGTGAGTAAACCCTTTATCCACTATTGTATCAATAACTCGATCATCCCGCTTGTTTTTTATTTGATTTATATCTTTCGGTTTATCAGTTTCCAACTGGAAAATGATCTTCCTAATGACTGGGAAGTTTTAAATTACTTTCTTGGTTTTTCTGCAGGTAGCATTATCTCATATACGATGATTTTCGGTTATTTTTCTTTAACCAATAAGGACTTCTTTATTCTTTTTGCAGGAAATTTAGATAGGCGACTTCGGAAAGTAAGATTCACACGAGCAAATGTGATAAGTCAGCACAAGGAACTTAAAACCCAGACTACCAAGATACTTTATTTTGTCAATTTAAGATTGAGATTGGAAGAAGTCAGGCCTGATATCTCTAGGTTTGAAAGTGCAAAGCTACTTCGTGTCTTTGATCAAAATCATCTCAATCTTTTTATGATTCAGGTATTCTTGATTTTAGTGATTCTTTTTTTGGGATTCTTCAAAGAATATCCAGTTCTACAACTTCCTGCAGCAGTGAGTGTCACCTTACTTTTGGCAATTCTAGTCATGATTGCCGGTTCGGTCAGCTTTTGGTTGAGAAAGTGGGCTACAGTTGCCGTTATCATTTTCGTTTTAATGATCAATTATTTCTCCAATTCCAGCCTTTTAAATCGTCCTCACGAAGCTTTTGGGATGGATTATGATATCTCTCCTGTGGCATACACACTATCCCATCTTGACTCTTTGCTTCATGAGGATACCATAGCCAAAGACAAAAATCAAATTCTTCAAATACTAGACAACTGGAAGGCTAAATTCCCTAGCGAGACTAAACCAAAATTAGTAATTATGGCATCTAGTGGTGGAGGTCAGCGAGCTGCTTTGTGGACGGTGAAAGTCATGCAAAGTATCTATGAAATAGATTCGGGAGGGATTTTTAAACATACCGAACTACTGACTGGCGCCTCGGGTGGAGTATTAGGAGCAGCTTTCTTTCGAGAGATTTATCTTCGATCCTTACAAGATTCAGCAGTTAATCCCTCAGATAGCAAGTATCTGAATCAAATCTCTGCCGATAATCTCAATCCAATTATTTTCAGCCTTTTGGTCAATGACTTATTAATCCGAAATCAACATTATGAATATGGCGGTCGATCCTATTTAAAAGATCGTGGCTACGCTTTCGAAAATCAACTGAATATCAATACGGAAGGAGTTTTAGATAAACCACTGATTGCCTACAAGATTCCCGAATCAAAAGGCGAAATACCGCTGCTGCCAGTGACGGCTTTAATTACCAATGACGGAAGGAAACTGGTCATCTCCCCACAGTCTATGTCATTTTTTGGGACTTCAGTCCTAGGTAAAACTGGTTCTGCGGAGAAAAAGCAATCAGTCGATTTTCTTCGATTTTTCGTCATGCATGATGCTGAAAATCTTCGATTTTTGTCGGCTTTGCGTATGAGTGCCACCTTTCCTTTTATCACCCCAAATATACAGTTGCCATCTGAACCTATTATGGAGACAATGGATACGGGGCTATCGGATAATTTCGGGATCCAAGATGGCTTGAGATTTCTGTATGTTTTCCAAAAATGGATTGCAGAAAATACTTCTGGTATCGTCATGGTCACGATTCGTGATTCTGAAAAGTCAGTTGAAATTCAACCTACTTTGCCCCCGAACATTTTTCAGCGAATTTTTACTCCATTTAAGAATATTTACTCCAATTGGGCTAATGCCCAAACAATACAGAATGAGGTACTATTCAATTACATGGCCGAATCAATGCCGTTTCCATTAGAAAAGGTGGAATTTGAATATGTTCCTGAAAAGGTACAAGTAGAAAAACTAACAGAAAGTCAGCAAAACATGCAAAGAGCTTCTCTTAATTGGAGATTAACCGCTAGAGAGAAGAAGTCTATACTGAGTAGCATGGCTACTTCTTCGAATCAAATGGCACTTGCAAGATTGAAAGTACTATTTGGTACACACCTGATTAAGGATTCTATTCCCCAGTAATCAGTAAGAGAACCCCCACTTTTTATAAATAAAATGCATCAACCAAGCTGGGCCGATCATTAAGAATTGGATATCTTTTAAAAAAGAGGGCTTTTTTCCTTCTATTTTATGACCGTAAAATTGAACAATCCAAGCAATAATGAAGACTCCCAAGCTAATTACCCATAAGAAACCTGGAAAAACTAAGTCTAAAAAATTTACCAATGCAAGACAAAGCGCAGAAAATAAAAGCATTCCTAAGGTCAATGGTCTAGAAAGTGAAACATAATAAATTAATACCAAAATCAGAATTATGGTCGCCCAATTCGCGAAGTTCTCTAGAAATGGTAATAATTCTGGGAGGGGACCAACCGGGATACTGAATACTAAACCCACAATACTAAAAAAAATTGCTGGAACGCAAAACCAATGAATAAGCTTATTGGTGGCATTTTGATGGCTTTGTCCGTATTCTTCGAGGAGTATATCTATTTTTCTCATGGCATTTTGGGATAATATCAATTAGATTTATGAAAATACTAATTCTAGGTTCAAATTAATTTAATTGAGTAGGAATGTTCAGCTATTGGGAAACAAAACATTTTTTTGACTACGATCTTATCGTGGTAGGTTCAGGATTTGTTGGCTTATCTACTGCCATACATTTTAAGAAAAAAAATCCTAAGGCAACAGTTTTGGTTTTGGAGCGGGGAATATTCCCTACCGGGGCGAGCACCAAGAATGCAGGATTTGCTTGCTTCGGAAGCTTAACGGAAATTCTCGATGATTTCTGGAATATGACTCAAGAAGAGGTCGTCAAACTAGTGGAGCGGAGGTATTTGGGGATTGGCTCCATTAGAAAAAAATTTGGAAATACTGCTTTAGGATATAAGCATTCCCATGGTTTTGAGCTTCTGGACGAATCTCAACTACCAGCTTTGGATCAATTAGCTTCTATCAATAAGCTACTGAAGCCGATATTTAAAAAAGATGTTTTTTCCCAAGTCAAGAAGAAAGAGCAACTTGGCTTTTCCGAATCTATCCAGTCAGTTGTGAAAAATCAGTTTGAGGGTGAGTTAGACTCCGGCAAATATATGAATGCACTATGGGACTTGGCACATCATTCAGGAGTTCGGATCTTGACTGGTGTATCGGTTGTGGAAATCAATAAAGATGAGGGGATTGTTCTTGCTGAGGATGCGGCAGGAGTGGGTGTATTTGAATTTAAAGCTAATCAGGTTGCTATTTGTACCAATGCCTTTACTCAAAAATTATGGAAGGAGTCAGACATTGAACCTAGTCGTGGATTAATTCTATTGAGTAAACCGCTTAAATTTAACATTCCTTGGAGGGGAAGTTTTCACATTGACAAAGGCTATGTGTATTTCAGAGAATTGGACGGTAGGCTTTTATTGGGAGGAGCCAGAAACGTGGATAAAAGGGGAGAGATCAGTACCAATTTTGCCGTCAATCCAAAAATAAAAGCACATTTGGAACATCTGGCAACTAATGTAATATTTCCTGGAAAGGAAATTGAATGGGAAACTGAATGGACAGGCATCATGGCATTTGGCAATAAAAAAACTCCATTAATTCAGCAAGTAGGCAAAAAAGCCGCTGCCGCTGTGAGGTTAGGTGGAATGGGTGTAGCCATAGGCTGGCAGGTAGGAAAGGAATTGGCTTCACTCTTATCCTCGGACTAATTCGTATTTTTTGTTTAAATTCAAAAAATAAAATTACCTAAATACGATTAATGAAAGGATTAACACGAACACCAAAAATCTTAGATGCACTAATTCCACTCGTTTTTTTAATCGTCTTATTAATAGTAAACATTAAGGTATTTGGAACTGATGGCCTATCAGGCTCCAATCAGATCGTCTTGATTCTTTCATCCGCTGTAGCAGCTATGGTGGCGACTTTCCGACTCGGCTTTCAGTGGGAAACGCTTCAAGACGGAATTGTAAAGAGTATCAGTTCAGCTATGTCAAGTATTTTGATTTTATTTTTGATTGGTGCTTTAGCTGGAACCTGGATGATCAGTGGCATTGTGCCAGCAATGATTTATTATGGGCTTCAGGTCCTTAACCCGACGATATTTCTATTTGCTGCCTGTGTCGTAAGCGGTATTGTATCCATTTCCACAGGTAGCAGTTGGACTACTGTAGCGACGGTTGGGGTAGCTTTGCTTGGCATCGGTAAAGCACTCGGATTTGATGAAGGTATCATTGCCGGTGCTATTATATCAGGAGCGTACTTTGGAGATAAGATGTCTCCGCTTTCGGATACGACTAATTTGGCTCCCGCGATGGCAGGCACAGACTTATTCACACATATTCGTTATATGGCAAAGACGACTATTCCATCCATTACAATTACTATGATCTTGTATGTAGTAATCGGTTTCAATTACGAGACTAGTGGAAGTGTGGATGATGTTAAGTCAATTTCGAATGTGATTTTGGAGAAATTCAATATTACGGGATGGGTATTTGTTGTACCGGCAATAGTACTGTTACTTATCTTAAGAAAGGTTCCTGCAATCCCAGCTTTGCTTGCGGGAACTTTATTAGGTGGTATATTCGCCTTAATATTTCAACCAGATATCATTCGTTTGATTGCAGGAGAGGAAGGCTCATTTAGCTATCAGGCGTTCAAGGCAATAATGATGTCTTTATACGGTGAAGTAAGTGTTGTGACTTCAAATGATATTGTCAATGAGCTGCTGATTACCCGAGGGATGTCAGGAATGCTAAATACGATTTGGTTGATAATCTGTGCGATGGTATTCGGAGGAATTATGGAAGTCAGTGGCATGCTTCATGTACTTGCGGAGGCAGTGATCCGAAAAGTTCACAGTGTTGGATCTTTGATTGCTTCAACTGCGGCAACTTGTATATTCTTCAATATCACCACTTCGGATCAATATCTTGCTATACTTGTTCCAGGTAGGATGTACGCAGATGTGTACGAAAAAAGAGGATTAAAACCCGAAAACTTGAGCAGAACATTAGAGGATTCGGGCACTGTGACTTCCGTGTTGGTTCCTTGGAATACCTGTGGAGCTACGCAAGCCTCGGTTTTAGGAGTGGCAACTTTAGTATATGCACCATTTTGTTTTTTTAATATTATTAGTCCTATTATGACCATTCTTTATGGTTATTTGAAAATAGGAATTCATTATTATGAGGAGGGTGAATTAGACGGGTAATTATGATTCCATTAAAAATTACAAAAGAAGAAATTAATGAATTGCCTCTTGGGCAGTTTGAAGGCGAAATTTTTTTAATCGAAGATTTGGAAGATGTAGAGGAAGTCGCTGACTTTTTAGCACAGCATAGTGCAATCGGATTTGATACCGAGACAAAGCCTGCTTTTAAGAAAGGAGTGATTAACAGAGTTTCACTACTTCAGTTATCAACTACATCACAGTCTTTCCTATTTCGAACGAATAAGATTGGTTTTCCGGATTTGATTCGCAATGTTTTGGAAAAAGAACATATAATTAAAATTGGTGCTGCGGTCCATGATGATATCAAAGGTTTGGCTAAACTAACAGATTCTTTCCATCCGAATTCATTTTTCGATTTGAATGATGAATTGAAAAAGGTTGGTTTCCAAAATGTAGGAGTTAAAAACCTATGTGGAATGGTGCTAGCGATGCGAATTTCAAAATCTGAACAAGTATCTAATTGGGAGGCACAGACGCTGACCCAAAAGCAACAGCGCTATGCTGCTACGGACGCATGGGCTTGTCTGGAGATTTATAAGAAATTAAAGGGAGAAGGTTATTTAGACTCACTTTTTTAATCCAAGATAGTCAAGGATAATATATCCTGTAGGGAGTTTCTAATTTGACCTTCGAGCCCTATTCTGATTTCTATGGTCATTATGCAATCTAAACCCATGTTTTGACTTAGAATTGACAGATCGTAGGTTTTTACCAGTTTCATAACTTCATTCAGATCAGCGTAAGGAAAATTAATCGCTATGCTACTGGTAATCAATTGTTCTACGATTTCATTCTCTTCGATTGCCATAGCAGCAGAAGTTTTATAAGCATGGATCAATCCACTGATACCAAGTTTTGTTCCCCCAAAATACCGAACCACTACTATCAGACAATTGGTGAGCTGATTTGATCTGATTTGTCCTAAAATAGAATCACCGGCGCTGTGATTAGGTTCTCCATCGTCGTTTGCTCGCTGGTTCATTCCATTTGTTCCAAGGTTCCAGGCATAGCAATGATGTTGGGCATCAAAGTGTTTTTTTCGTAATTTTTTGAGTTGATTTTTAATTGCGTCTTCATCTGTTACCGGAAATGAATAATAGAAAAATTTGCTGCTTCGGTCTTTAAAAAGTCCCAAGCTTTCCCGTGCCAGGGTTAAAAAAGTATCTTCAGCGCTAGAATCTGAACTTTGTTTGCTAGTCATGGGAAGGTTTTAGCTTTTTCCAATTTAGAAAATTAAGTTTCAAACAACCTTTTTTCCCTTTGTTTTATCTTAATTTTAAACTTGTATTCTTCGAAAATGGAAAAATCAATGCTCATCCAATCACCTTTTCTCCTCGAACTTCCCGGTGAGAAAAATGATAGCGGGTCATTGAATTTTTGGGAAAATCACTTGCTTTTTCCGCAAGGGATCAAACGTTGCTTTTGGATCACAAAAGTCGATGAGCATACGAATAGGGGGAATCATGCGCATTGGCAGGAATCACAGCTCTTAGTTGCCATGAATGGATCAGTGTCCATATTTGTTGAATCGGTTTCTGGAAATAAATTTTCCTATATACTAGATTCACCAGCTTTAGGGCTGTATGTGCCTCCATTGAATTGGGTAAGTGTCAAGTTTACTGCAGAAGCTGTGTTATTGGGGATTTCAGATCAGGGCTTTGCAGAGGAGGATTACATACGAGATAAACATTATTTTGAAAGCCTTAGAGAACGATATATTTAATTTGGAAAGGTTTCAGATTTTTGAGTCTGTACAACTAGCTAAAGATTATTTTTTAGCGAATATTCCTGTTATAGGATTACAATACGTAGACTACATAGATCTAAAAAACAGTAAAGTCAAGATTTCTATTGCGCTTGCGATCACATCCGATCAATATGCTACCTCACTTCCCAGCGCGCCCTTTGGTGGGTTTTGGTGCGATACGGATATAAGTCCAAAATCTTTGGATGCTTTTTTGGTTTTAGTCGAGCAATCTTTGAAATCAAGGGGTATCAAAAGCATCACGATTGTTCAACCTCCAAAAATCTACGAATCGCAATCTGATCTAGTTAATTACTTTTTGTTTAAATCTGGTTGGGCGCTACACAATATACTCAGTCATCAGTTTTTTTGTGGCGCAAAGAAAATCAAAAATTTTCTTCAATCTGAAAGTCCAAGGATCCGAAAAAAGATGAAGTCCAACAGCTTGTTCAGTAGTTATAATTACATTTCAAATTTTGACTTTTTAAAAAAAATGAAGGACTGGAATACCCAAAAGGGCTATGAGTTTAATATTAATGAGGATTTATTGGTTCGGCAGGTGTCTAGCTATCCAGACCGTTATTTTTTAATTAAATTGCAACAAGGAGATCAGATCGTTGGGTATGCCTTGGCTGTAAAGTTGACCTCTAATTCAATTTATTATTTTCTATCTGCTTTTGACTCAGCGATGAATTTGACTGGTGGTGGAGAATTTCTATTGTTGGAACTTTTTTTGCTCGCCAAGGATCAAAAAGTTGATTTTATTGATTTGGGTTCATCCAATGTGAGAGAAGGTCCAAATTACAATTTGATGTTTTTTAAATCCCGATTTTCAAACGAGATCTCAAGTAAAATGACATGGTATAAGGAATTTCAAAATGACAGTTTCTGATCGAGTTAGTATCATATGTATAACCTACAATCATGAGAAGTGGATTGAGGAGACCTTGGAAAGTGTGAGGCTTCAAGACTATTACTCTAAGGATCTGATAATCATTGATAATGGAAGTACAGATTCTACTCCTGATATAATTAGGCGATGGGCAAGTCAAAGAGTGGGTAGTATGTCTGTGCAGACTATCTTTAAGACTGAAGAAATGCCTTATTGTAGTTTATTCAATGAAAATTTAGCCACTATTTTCAGTCAATATGTTGTAGACTTATCTGGAGATGATGTGCTCTATCCAGATCATCTATCCAATTCAATAGCCCAATTAAAAAAGGCTCCTTATGTGGCATTCGTGTATTCTGATGCTTATATTCTATCCAATGAAGGAGAAATCAAAACTTTTTATAAGAGGAATTCTTCAGGAGAACTTACTGAGGAAGTTATACAAGGTGAGCTTTATGAAACACTTATCGAACGTAACTACATCTGTTCACCTACCATTGTTTTCAATGCAAAATTTCTAGAGAAAGAGGGTGGTTATGATTCGGGTCTTCATTATGAAGATTTTGATATTCAACTTCGATTAGCCAGAAAATATCCCGTCGTTTTTTCTGACCATATTGGAGTGCTCAAACGTGAACATCTAAAATCACTATCTTCTGGACAGTATCAGCGGTACAAGTCAAGTATGCTTCCAAGTACCCTGATAGTGTGTCAAAAAGTCAAAGCAATGAATATTCACTCTGAAGAAGATATCGCTTTAGGTAAGCGCATTCTACATGAATTGAAGCATGCACTGTGGTCTGCTAATTTTGATCCCGCTGTAGGCTTTGTCAAGTTGGGCGAAGAAGTCGGATTAAATGGGATTAGGTTTGCGATTTATAAATTTTGGCTAAAAAAACGCTATGATTTTTCTTGGCTTTACCTTCAAATTGCCTAATTAACCAACAACTATTTCCGTAAAGGCTAGATCTGCATAGTAGGTTCTCCCAATTCTTTGAATGTCAGTAGCTGTAAAATGCTTTAAAAATTTTAGTTTCCGGTCGAAAAAGTCTAAGTCTAATCCTGAGAAATGAACAGCTTTGAATTGATCTAGTAAATCAAACGAAGAGCTAAACCCAGCTAGCAAAGTTCCAATAAGGTAATTCCTTACCACTTCAATTTCATCGGCTGGAACTGGATTCTCTACCAGTTCGGTAATTTCTTTGTAAATCTCAGAAATACATTCCCCAACATGTGCTTTTCTTACATCTGCGCTAATGACCCAATAGTTAAACTCACCAATCTCTGCCAAGCTACTGCTGATCCCATAGGTATGACCTTTGTCCTCTCTAATGTTTTTGATAAGTCTGGACCCAAAATAGCCTCCAAGAATTGTGTTGAAGACAGACAAGGGAATGTAATCGGGATGGGTCTTTGGAATTGACCAATGTGCTATTCGAATACTGCTCTGAACTGCTGATGCTCGAATTTCATGATCCACTGGCTCACTTGATAGTTCTTGTAAGTCAGTGGTCGGTCGATGAATCCTATTTGGAAGTAATTCAAGGGATGCTATTAAGTCACCTAACTCCGAGGAATTCAAATCCCCGGTAACAAAAATCTCTAAATCTTCCCAGAGTTGTTTATGATAATAGGAGCGAAGCATATCGGCTGTGATCAATGAAATATCCTCAACTGTGGCTTCAAATCCAAAAGGATGCACTGCTCCAAATAGACTTTTCCGTAACAATTGATTGGCTCTTGAGGCAGTTTTCTCGTTAGCAAGTCTCATACTCAATTTGCGCTGGGACTTTCGTTTTTCGAGTAGTTGCTCCGGGAAAGTAGCCTTAGTAAACAACGAACAAAAAGTAGGCATCACCTGAAAAATATGCTTTTTGGTGGAAAATAAACTTAAGCCTTCTCTGGAGTACGTGGAGAACGGATTAATCTCCGATGCATGAAAGTCAAAGAAATCAGCAATTTCCTTTCCCGATTTTTCAGAAGTTCCTTCTTGCAGGAGCTGTAATGTAAAAGAGGGTACAAGACAATGATTGAGAGGTAATGCGCATCGATTACTTTTCGATACCAATTCTACTTTAACAGCATTGATTCCCGGAGTCGCTGCGTGATATAGAAAAGCTTCGTTTTTTAGTTTTGTTTTGAAAGGAATGATGGTTTCAAAATCGTCTGGAATTTTAAATTCAGGTGCCTTTGATCGGTCTAAAAGCATTAATTATTCGGGATAGTGTAAAGTAGTGAAAATCTTAGAGTCTCAGCCAACGGATGATTTTGTGTCTGTGGAACTAGGTAAGAAAAATTAAACCCAAATTCGGTCACGTCAAAGCCGACTCCCAGAGTGAAATACCTTCTACCCCCTTTATTTGGGTTTTCGTAAAAATATCCGCTTCGCAAGGCGAATCTATCATTGTATATATATTCTACACCAAATGAAATCATCACCTCTTGCATTTCTTCTGAAAATCCTCCCGGCGCATCACCAAAAGAACCAAACACACCTGAGATTAATGGTCGATTTGGGTCCTTTCCGTTGCCAGGTGCGATTACAAGATTTCCATTATCATCCGTCTCCAGCGAGCCATCCTCGTTAATGGAATAGATTGGTGGACTGGGTACAAGTAATTTATTGAAATCTAGCGCGAATGTAATGGTGCTTGCTGGATCTATATCTACGGAATACGCTGTTCCAATTCTAAAATTGGTAGGAATATAGTCTAGATCTGAAGCCGAATTGTAAGTGATTTTTGGACCAATATTGGATATGCTTAATCCTAAAGAAAAGTTACCTTCTTTGGACCCAGAAAAAATTGGTTTGGAATAGTATAAACCAACATCAGTACCTACACTTACTCCAGCCCTACCTTCTGACCCACCTACAGAGGAGATATTTCCAGAGAGATTAGAGTGAATAAAACGTGCTGAAATTCCTAAACCCAAAGTAGAAGATAACTTTCTCGAATAAGTACCTCCAATAGCAATATCCCGCGGGTTAAATTCTCCTAATTCGTTGCCAATCTCATCGGTTAATTGAATGTCCCCCATGTTAAAATACCGAAGGTCAAATCCAAATGCTGAAACTTCATCAATTTTAAAAAAACCAGTTAAATAACTCAGCGACATATCGTTAACCAACTTCCCCAGCCACGGCGAATAAGAAAGCGAGAAACCCATTTGATCATCTACAAATGCTAATTTCCCTGCATTCCAATGAGCTGAACTTGCATCTGGTGACGTAGCCACACCTACATCACCCATTGCTGAATGGCGGGAATCAGGTGCAAAGTTCAAAAATGGAACGGCAGTAGTAATTACCCTTCGGTCTGGGTCTTGACCAGATATGATGACACTATTTTGACCATAGGTTGATAAAGTAGCCAAAATAAAAATTCCGAGAAGTAGGCTTATCCTATTTATTATGGCTCTTTTTTTCATTGAATAACAATTTTTCCACTTACGCTATCGAAGGAGTTGTCCAGTTCCGATTGAAGTGTTATGCTGTAAATATAAGTTCCTTTTACTGGATTTTTGGTTTGATTTTGATAAAAAGTCCAAGACAAGTCATTGATGACATACTCAGTTTTTATTAAACGTTGATTTTGAGTAAATAGTATTTTGCCGTCAGTTTGGTATACCGATAATGTAAGTAAAATGTTTTCGCCAGGTCTGTTATGCTCAATATGAAACTTACTTTCAGTACTGGTTGGATTTGGAAATGTCTTATAATTGAGGATTTTAAGAGTCCTACTCCCTGCTACAATAGTAGCTTGTATATATTCACTTCCGTTACCCAATGTGTCCCAAGCTTTAATTCTTACAGTATTTTTCCCTTCATTTAATCCCTTTAGATCTAATTTAATACTCCCTTCGGTAAATGAGTTTTCTAAGGCTGCATACCTAGAATTGACTACTTGATATTCCTGATTATTTACTTGGATCCGCATTGATTCCTGTGGATTCAGGTTTGAAATGTTGACTCCATTTTCATCCTTAAACTCTGCGAACATCGTAACGACTGTTGAAGAAAAGGTCAGCTGATTACCGACAGCATTTCCAAATTTGACTTTTATCTCGGGTCCTATGTTATCATTTGAGATACTACTTAGCCTACCGCCGATGATTGGGCTAAGGGTTCCGTAAGCTTCTGCTTGATCTCGCTCCCGCCTACCCCATATCCTAAGATTTCCATTACCGAAATCAGATTTTGTATTCTTTGGGAGGATCAATTCTCCTTTTACTAATCCTCCGCTAATAGATCCGCTACCTTTGAAAAGTAGTATTGACTCTTCTTTAAATTTCGCTGCTGCACTTTCATCACCTAATGTCTCGGATAGTTGATATTTGTCTTTAAGCTCGATGTGGTAAGTCCCCGAGAAATCATCAATCAAAGTGTTGTCTTCCAGATTCATGATTACTGCTTCAAAAATCACCCGCTGTAAACCCTTGAGGGTATCTAGATTAGCATTAGAATCAGCATCTTTCAAAGATGTGATGACAATTTTGAACTTTGGAATTGCAAGACGCATACTCGGATCACCCAGAAGACTGAAATTCCGATTGAGAGATCCGTTCAAACTGCCATTTTTAGTGTTTTTAAATATGGTTCCTAGGTCTTGATATTTACCATTTTCTTCTTTTAGTACGGTTTCGATAAATGCTTCGTTCAAAGAAAAATTCACACTACTGAAAACTGGTCGACCTGTGGAAAGTAAGGCTATCGCTCCTTTATTAGTTGCAATTAGGAGTTCCTCAGCTGCTGATCTAAAGAAAGGACTGTCATGTCTTCCGAATTCACAGGTAGCAGTCACCCACAGTGCCAACTGATTCTGTTGGCTCCAATTCTGAATATCATTAACCAAGAAAATCTCTTCGGCTGTAAGCGTAGTTTCATTTCCATGCCCGACATAATTAAGAAACAATGCCCCCCGATCAAGCTGATCTGCCAGGGCCACTTTTGCTTCAACGGAGGATTGTCTGGAGCCATTTTTTTCTTGAATAAATCGATCCAAATAAATTTTTTCAAGCCTGAGATCCGGATTTTGCGCGAGCAGGGAGGCAGCATGTACTTCAGTATCTCTGAAGTGGATATTATTATCTGCATCATCAGCTACCAAGGCGATGGTTTTCTTCCAGTCCCCTGGTTTTTGATTTAGCTCATAATCAATTATTTTATTTATTACAATTGAAGCTTCGGAACCATTGATTACGGGCAATCTTCCCACACCAATTTTCATTATTTCATCGCCTTCCCGGCTTTCTTCCCAAACACCAGATCCCCAATCCAGTAAACCGAAATAATCGTCAGAACTAAATGTACTTAGTGGATTTAGACTGTTTCGGGAAGTGTATATGGGTACTAAATTTGGACGTCCACCAAGTTTGCCTTTATAGTCAAAAGTTCCTTTACCCAAAATAATCAGATTCTTTAGTTTTCCGCCTTTGTGGTAATGCCAAGCAATAAAATTCCGAATGGCATTTAAATCTGGATTTCCATAGCCAAACGAATCGTAAATCTCATTCACTAAAGCCACTTCAGCAAAAATTCCCATGCCCAGTTTATGCATGCGAAGTTTCTCTGCTGAATTTTTAAGAATCTCCGGGGCAATAATGAGTAGTTCAGGCCAAGATCCCTGATTTCTTAAAGTTTGTGAGATAGCCGCTATTTTTTTGATCTCTATGGTTTTATTGGGGTCGAAAACAACCAATTTTTGGATGCTCACTTCATTGCCATTTGTCAAATCTAGTTCGATAGGATTGAAGTAGTCGCTTAATTCCCACAGTTTAAGACCAGTCTCTACTGATACGAAAATCAAACTTTTCTTAGGAATCTGGTAAGTTCCAGTCACTAAGTCTATGCTTGAAAAAGGCACCCCAATTCCAAAATAATTAAAATAGCCTGAAGCATTCGGATCTGCTGATTGAAAAGAAAATCTCAGTCTCTCAATTTTATTATTCGATGGCTGGAAATCAGAATTAATCTCTACTTCTCTTCCCTTAATGCCATAAGTGCTATTGAGTATCGGATTAACCGATACTTCAGTGATGTTCTGGGTCTCTGTAGCAATAACAATGCTGGCAGGAGTGAAGGAGCTCGCCATCAGTATTCCTGAGACTTTCCACGGGACATTAGCAATAGTTTGAAGTGGGAATGGATAGCCTCTTGTGATTCCCGGTGCTAAAGCCTTTGAAAACCAAGTCCGACCGGAACTCAAAATATTATTTTTATCCTCTTTGAGCCATGTCCATTCGTATAGAAAGCTTGGGTTTTGGACGGAAGGACTCCCTTTTTCTAAAATAATTTGCCTTGGGTTTTGATTTTTAGAGATCAGAAAACTGATTGAATCAGTGAATTGATTTGGTATGAACCTTGAGTTGCCCGCAGAGTCGTATCTAGAACTTGATGGATCGCTTAGATAGAAAAAAAGCTTGCCATTTTCTCGTTTAGTAGCAATTTCCTGAAGATCAAGATTGAGGCTGTCAAGCTTTTGTGGTAGCATTCCGGAGTATCCAAATATTGAGATTTCCGAAATGGAAGATGCTCCTATTTGTTTTGCCTGGATATCTGTCAGATGATAAACGCCGCCCTTTGCTACCTTGAATTTGAAATACTGCTGCTGGGCTTTTGCAGTAGATAGCAAAAGAAAAAGAGATAGAATTAATAAAATATTTCTTCCAACACAGCTCATTGTCGCTTTCTTCCATTTTCGATAAGGGATAGCCCTAGATACGATAAAATTGCCCAAGGGATACCTGCAAGTCCGAAAATCGCAATCAATACGGTACTTGCTCCAAGAAGTACGTATCTAAACGAATTTAGTTTGAAGGAGAAATTTTTGAATTTTAAGGCAATTAGGGGTATCTCCAAGACTAATAAAATTGCCATGATCCAAGCAATTACTACTAATACAATAGGAACAGTTAGCCAAAACCCGATCTCTGGAATCGAGATAGCTAGGTAAGGCAGCGTACAAATAAACAATGCATTTGCCGGAGTGGGCAAGCCGATAAATTGATCGCTTTGTCGAGAATCCAAGTTGAATTTAGCTAATCGGAAGGCAGAAAGAAGTGGAATTATTAAAGTGAAATAAGGCAATACCTCCCAGCCTGGTTGCACAGCTGCCATTTGGAATAAAATCAGTCCAGGCAAAACACCAAATGATATCAAGTCAGCTAAGGAATCTAATTGTTTCCCTATTTCGCTGGATACTTTAAAAATTCGTGCTGCAAACCCGTCAATAAAATCAAAAATTGAACTAATTAAAATGAAGTAAGCACCAGAAAAGATATCTCCCTGTAGCACCCAAATAATCCCAATAACTCCTGAAAGTAGGTTAAGCAGCGTAAAACCGTTTGGGATAGTTGATTTTATAGTCACGATACAGCAGTTTTCCCTACAAATGGATTAGTGGATTTTTCATACTTCACAGTAGTGGAAGGTCCGTGCCCAGGAAATAGTACAGTTTCTTCGGGAAGCGTAAGCAACTCCGATTTTATTTTACGTAATAAGAGTGCGTGGTCTCCTCCAGGAAGATCTGTTCGACCGATACTTCCCCTAAATATGGTATCACCAACAATTGCCTGATTGCTAAGTTTATGATAAAAAACCAAATGACCGGGAGCGTGCCCGGGCACAAATAAAATCTCAATTGATTCCTTTCCTACTGATAGCTGCTCACCTGCTTTCAGGAAATAGTCCGCTTCTGTACTTTGATAGTTTTTAAAACCATAATTAGGTCCATAGACTTCGACAGATTTCAAAACAGGGATCTCATTATGGTGAATTCCCAAAGGTAAACTGAACGTTTTCTTTGCCCAAAAATTTCCCAAAACGTGATCTACATGACAGTGGGTATTGATCAACTGGATGACCTTTAGTTTTTTTTCTGTGATAAAATCAAGAAGATCCAGTTGCTCCTCTACCTCGTAGCATCCAGGGTCCACTAATATGGCGTCGCGAGACTCATCATAAATTAGGTAGGTATTTTCCTGAAAAGGATTAAATGTGAAAGACTTAATGTGAAGCATTGTAATTGTCGGCTTTATTAGAACAAAATAAAGAATTATACCTTTAATTTGGCTTATGAAAATTGATTTTTTACTTATTGGGGGAGGAATTGCCGGACTCTCACTTGGCTATAGGCTTAAGAAGGCAGGCAAATCTGTACGAATCTTTGATCTCCCGGATGAAAATCAGTCAAGCCGAGTTGCTGCAGGTTTATTTAACCCGATTACCGGAAGAAAGATGGTAAAAACTTGGAAAGCAGATCAGCTATTTCCAGAAATCATCCCATTCTATCAGGAGCTGGAGCAAATCACAGGCAAGGGATTTTTGAATATTCAGAAAATTTATCGACCGTTTTTATCTGTTGAGGAGCAGAATGAGTGGATGGGTCGTAGCGCTGATCCAGCATTTATGCCATACTTAGATGAAATTCATAATAAGAGTCAATCACAGTCACTTTACGATAGCTTTGGAGGAGTCATGTTAAAGAATTCAGGTTGGCTTCGAATCTCAGAATTCTTAGAAGCTATGACTGAGCTACTTCAAGAAGAGCTAATCTTTGAGCATTTTTCGGAAGAGGAATTATCAAAAGAGGGTGAACAATGGCACTATAAGGAATTGGAATTTGATACCTTGGTATACTGTAATGGTTTAGGGGCATTGAATTCGACTTTCTTTAAATATTTACCATTTTCTCCGGTGAAAGGTGAAATCTTAGAGGTTGAACAAGATTTTAATCCGGAATACATCGTCAATAGAGGAGTTTTCAGAGTCGGACTTGGGCCTAATCTTCACCGAGTTGGTTCTACTTATAACAATCATGATTTGGATCCAAGACCAACAGAATCAGCGAAGACAGAAATACTCGACAGACTTAAAGGGCTTGTGAATGAGCCAATTATAACCATTAAGAGTCATAAAATAGGGATTAGGCCAGCAACTCGCGATAGAAAGCCCTTTTTAGGTAAACATCCCTTTGAAAAGAGCGTTTACATGTTCAATGGTTTTGGAGCAAAAGGTGTTTCTTTGGTTCCATATTTCAGTAAATTAATGATAGGGTTGTTATTGGGAAATATTCCTATTGAAAGTGAAGTGGATATAGCACGCTATTTTAAGTATATTTAAAATCAACTTTTAGTGAAACTAATGCGATATCACCTGTTTCGACTTGTTATTTTCAACATCTTATTTTTAAGTTATTTTTTAGCAAACGCTCAGTTTGATCAGGATCGATATGGTAAAAATAGGCTTCAGCACAAGCAATTTGAGTGGTATTTTTATACATCAAACAATTTCGAAGTTTATTATTATGACAAAGGTGGTGTAAATGCAAAATTAGCCATTGAATATCTGGAAGGAGAATTTGATCGATTGACACAAATGATTGGTTATGTGGCCTACACCAAGCCAAGAATTTATATTTACAACTCTCCAGATGAGTTGCTTCAAAGCAATCTTGGTTTAAATAAAGAACAATTCAATGAGGAAGGACAGACTAACTTCAATCGCTTAATCGCAGAAGTGTCCTATAAAGGGCAGATGGATAAGTTTAAAAATGATCTGATATATGCAACTTCAAAGGTAATTATCGAAGAAATGCTCTATGGGTCATCAGTGGCAGATGCTTTTCAATCTAATTTGATGAATTCATTTCCTGAATGGTATGTAGATGGAATAGCACTTTACTTGGCCAAAGGCTGGAGTAGGGAGATGGACGATTACATACGTCATTTTTTTGAAAAAGATCAAAAGCCTAAAATCCTGAAATTGAAGGAAAGGGAAGCTGCTTTGGTCGGTCAATCTGTTTGGAACTATGTCGCTGAGAAGTATGGGAAAAGGTATATTTCAAGCATCCTTAATCTTTCCAGAATCAACCGAAATGAAGAAAACAGTATCTCTAATACTGTTGGATTAAATTATAGAACCTTTACCGAGGATTGGAAAAACTATTATTTGGCAATTAACGCGCAAGTCAAAGATTCTTTTAAGGATGTAGATCGAAACTCTTCGGTTGCAGAGACTTCCACCCGGGTCATTGGAGCTATTAATGATATCAAATTCAGTCCTGATGGATTGAATGTTGCCTATGTGTTAAACAATGGGGGAAAATATAAAGTGCAGGTACGAGAGGTCTCCAGTGGGGAAGAACGAACCCTCTTCACAGGGGGATCAATACTGGAAGATCAAAATCCTAATTTTTTAACTCCAGTTATTGCTTGGAAAGATTCAGCAAATATTGCGATAGCCTCCTTTCGCAGAGGGACAACTACTCTTCGGCTAAGATCAATCGACGGTTCAAGTCAGGATAAAATTTTCCTAAGGAATATTACTCAGATTCTAAGTTTAGACTTTAATAGTACGGGTAAGAATATGGCCATATCAGCTATTTCAAATGGTAAATCTGATATTTTTACGCTCAACACAAGGGGACAGGGTAAGCGGCTGACTAATGATCAATTTGATGATTTGACACCTGTCTTTTTGAATGACTCTACGATCATTTATTCTTCTAATTTTAAAGAACTCCCAGATTCCTTGGCTGGGAAACAAATTGATCTGAAGGACTATCCAGATTATTTCAACCTGTATATGTCGCAGGTGACCGATACAATAGTAACCAAACAGCTCACAAATGCAAATAGTAAAAATATTGGTTCCCGACGATTGAATCCTAATGTTATTGTTTATATGAGCGATTTAAGCGGGATAAATAACTTAATGCGTTTGAATATAGGTAATCAGGTATCAAATCAAATATCTGCATTTAATAAAAGTATTGAGGCATTTGACGTGAATAGTCGAATGAATAAAATCGCATATGCAATCAGGGATGGAAGAGAAAGTTTTTTAATGGTTGAAGGATTTTCAAATACAGATCAATTCACTCCAAGCATTCCGAGAATTCAGCTTGCGCAGGCAAAAAGTCTAAATGAAAGATTGGCGGCAAGAAGACTACTAGAGGAGCGTGAAGCTAAAGCCAATTTAGTAGTAACGAAGCCTACGCCTATTGCACTTGAAAATCCTGTTGTAGCAATCGATACCATTTCAAAAAATGCTTCTACATCCATTGATCTAAAACGTTTGAGTTTTGAATCTAAAAATGGAATAGATACCGATAATTATACCTTCGATTCGCTGCCTAGTCTAACTTTGGCACCTCAGAGCAGCAGCAAAGGGAACGCTAATAAAATCAACCTTTTAGAGACATTTAGAAAGCAGAGCCTTCAGAAGCGAGTGTCAGGTCCTCGAGCTATGGATGAGCAGTTTTTCATAAATCATCTCAATAACCGATTTGTAGTAGACCCTCTTCGAGGTTTTGGGATTAGCCTTACAGGTAAGATTACAGATCTACTTGATAATCATTCCTTCCATGCGGGAGTAATGACTACACTGGATTTTAGATCGGGTGGTGATTTGTTTTTTGAATATGAATATTTAAAGAGTCGAGTTGATTTCAAAGGACGATACGATCGAAGAACAATTCGTGTCATTGAAGGAGATATTACTGATCAGAAATATGTCCTTACCAAAGTTGAAGCCAGTTTCTCTTATCCACTAAACCCAAATGCTAAAGTCACAATTTCTCCTTTTTTGGCCAAGACACAATACTTTAACCTAAATCCAGATTCTTTAATTCTAAGTAATCTTCCTGATCAGAATAGTTTGAATGTGAATTACATTGGAGGAAGAGCAGAATTGGTTTTTGATCGCACCGAGCAGCTAGGTCTATATACTCAGGCGGGATTCAAGGGCAAAATTGGATATGCTAATTATACTGCTTTAAGTAATTCTGCCAGATCATTCGGCAACTTTTATATTGATCTCAGGAATTATCAACGAATACACAAAAACATCATTTTCGCATCTCGATTGTTTGTCGGTTCCTTTATGGGTAACAATCCACAAACCTATTTAGTTGGTGGCATGGATAACTGGCTGTTCAATGACTTCTACAGACCGCCTGCAAATCGACCTGAATCGTCACCGGTTCGAAACCTTAACGGAGTTGAGAACTCAAATATTTTATTTGCAGACTTCGTAGATCTCAGAGGTTACAACTATGATGAGATTCGAGGTAGAAATGTGGTTACCTTCACTTCAGAGCTTAGAATTCCATTGTTTTCTTACCTTACCAGAGGAAACATTACCTCTAATTTTATTAGGAACTTCCAGTTAGTTGGATTTTACGATGTCGGATCGGCATGGAATGATTTTGCACCTTGGGAAAAGGTCAATGATCAGAATACCGAGGTAATCAATACAGAAGGATCACCATTTACCATCGTTTTAAATAATTTCAATAACCCATGGCTTCAGAGTTATGGTGCAGGGTTGCGAACAGTTTTATTAAATTACTACGTGAAATTTGATGTTGCCAGACCAATGAGAAATTATGAGACAGAAGATTTGAGGTTCTATGTAACTTTAGGCTTCAATTTCTAAATCAAATTATGATCAAATCTATGACCGGCTACGGAAATGCCGGATTCGAAAACGACCAACTGATAATTCAAGTTGAAGTCAGATCTCTCAACTCAAAATTTTTAGACCTCTCTATTCGAAGTCCAAGACAATTTTCGGATAAAGAACTTGAGATAAGAACCTTAGCGCAGTCAATCCTAGATCGTGGAAAAGTCAGTATTTCAGTTGATTTTTCTACCAAAGGAGCTAGTGATATTCCAGTCTCGATCAATGATTCGCTGTTCAAGCTTTTCTACACAAAGTATAAAGAACTTGCTGACTCGGTCAATGATTCGAATGAAGACATCTTTAAACTAGCCCTTCAATCTCCAAATGTAATTTCACAAATTTCTTCAGAGGATAAAGAGAATGAAGAGGATTGGGTTGAAGTTAAAAATGTGATCACACAAGCGCTAAAAAAATGTGATTCCTTCAGACAAGATGAAGGGAATTCACTTTTTGAAAAATTGACAGGCAATATCAATACGATTACCTCAGGACTGGATCAGATAAAATCACAAGAGGGAAAGAGAAAGGATAGGATAAAGGATAAAATCCGGAATCATTTCAATGAATGGCTGGATGAAACTTCATTTGATGCCAATCGATTCGAGCAAGAGCTGATTTATTATTTCGAAAAACTAGACATCACCGAAGAATTAGTTAGGCTTGAAACCCATCTGAAGTACTTTTCAAAATCTCTAAATGAAGAGACCATGCAAGGAAAAAAATTAGGCTTTATCAGTCAAGAGATTGGTCGTGAGATAAATACCATTGGCTCTAAAGCTAATGATGCTGAGATGCAAAAGCATGTAATTCTAATGAAAGATGAATTGGAAAAAATTAAGGAGCAGTCCCTAAATGTACTTTAATTAGTCAGGTTTTGTTTTACGAATTACTTTTCCAGCAGCTATTGCCAGATAGTTACTATTCTTCACAGCAATTTCCCCATTGATGATCACAAATTCGATCCCCAAAGGATATTGATGTGGATCTGCAAAGGTAGATTGATCCACTATCTGGGCAGCATCAAAGATTGTGATATCAGCAATAGCTCCTTCTTTTATAATTCCTCGATCAGTTAATCCCAATCGCTTAGCGGACAGTCCAGTCATTTTATGGATAGCCTCGCTGAGCGTTAGTAGTTTCCTCTCTCTGACATAATAGCCAAGTACCCTTGGGAAAGTGCCATAAGCCCTTGGATGTGGATGTCCATCTCCAGGTAGCGAAAGTCTCCCATCAGAACCGATCATAGTCATTGGATGCTTCATGATTCGCTCCACGTCAGCCTCATCCATCGCATGATAGATTGTGCCCGTCCCGCCATTTAGTTGGGCTTGGATCACTAAGTCAGCTCCATTTTCTATTGTAGGCGCTTTGCCTTCTCTGATCACCCAATCCTTGAGCGTTTTTCCTTCTAAGCTTGGATCCCAAGCTACGCTAGAAAATTGAATTCTATTGAGATCCTTTCCACCACGGTCATTTAGAATATTGAAAATTACTCCTTTTTTAATACTGTCTCTCAGTGTTGGATTTTCTATACGAGCTGCAAATTCATCATTTTCCAGAGCCCAGCTTGGAATCAAAATGCTTATCCCGGTATGACTTGCAGTGTATGGATATTGATCCATCATAATATCCAATCCAATGGCTCTAGCAGAATCTACCATGGCTAAGGTCTTGGAACTTGCCCCCCACATTTTCACTCCGATTGCTTTATGATGCGTTAAGACTACAGGAATCTTTGCTTCTCGAGATATCGAAATTGCCTCCTGGACAGCTTCTAGAAGACCCAAACCTTCTTCCCTTAGATGTGAAGTATAGATACCTCCACTTTGGCCTGCAATAGCTGATAAGGCAATCACCTCGTCAATTTTGGCAAAAGTCCCCGGTAAATATTTTAATCCTGTTGAAATTCCAAATGCTCCCTCATCCATACCTTGCTTTATATAGCGTTTCATCAATTCTAATTCTTTAGGATTAGGTTGCCTATCTTCCAGCCCCATCACTTCTTTGCGGAGTGTATTGTGGCCAATTAGGTAAGCGACATTTACGCCTAAACCACTATTTTCCAGAGAATCCAAATAGCTTCCGAATGGCCATGGGCTGCCTCCATCTGGACCACCGAGAGCTAGCGTAACACCTTGCCGGACTAGACTTTCTGCTAAAGGCATCGCCATAATGGGTTCTAAATGTGTGTGCATGTCGATAAATCCTGGCGAAATCACAAGACCTTTAGCATCGATTGTCTCTCTGGTCGTTGAATTCGATAGATCTCCTATTGAAATAATCCGATCAGCTTTGATTCCTAAATCTCCTTGAAAAGGTTCAGAACCCGTTCCATCATAAATCATCCCATTTAAAATCAAAATATCAAATTCAGGATCTTTTGATGTAAAATGGACTAAAAGTAAGACTGATAGAATCGCTGGAAACGTTGATTTATACATGGATCTTTTGGAGTTGAAGCTTCACCAATTTAGCATTAAAAAAAGGAAGCTTTTACTACGAGGTAAAAGCTTCCTTTGGAAATAGTTAAAATCGGTTTTAATTTAATCTAAATCGAATAGGCATCGTCATCCGTGATCTTACCGGTCGATCCCTACTTATCCCAGGGTTCCAGTTTGGAGAGTTGTCGATTACAATTTTGGCAATTTCATCACAGCCGCCGCCAATACCTCGAAGCACTTCAATATCCTGAATGGATCCATCGGTATTGATTACGAAGCGGACAATCACCGTTCCTTGGACCCATCCTTCTGGCCTGACTTGGATAGATTAGATTCTTCTTTAGGTACCCCATACCAAGCTTCCATTCCTCCCTTGAACAAAGCTTGTTTTTCGACAAAATCTTTAATTTCATCGGGATTATCTAATATGGGAGGTCCTGTTAACTCGATTGCTGGAAGTGGTGCATTGATAGGTACATCAATAGCAATGATCATTTCAATCTTATCGAGTAGTTCATCATTCGGTTTGATTGTGATTTCTGGCGCTTGTTCGGGTGGAGGGGGTGGGGTTTGAATGGTGATGGGAATCTCCGTTATATCCCAAATCTCTGATGAGGAACTGAAATCCTTCAATTGAAAATCGTCGTAAGCTTTCCACTCGAAAGCCACTAATAGTGCAGAAATGCTAACTACCAAACCAAGATTGGTAAAGGCAGCAGACCATTTTTTTAGGTCAGAGCCTGAGTTTTTCTTTATTTCCATGAGTATTTGATTCAGATTGGTAAGTAATACGCACAGAAATTAATCACTTGGAAAGCAGGTTACAAATCTGCTAACTAAAATTAACTAGTTTAAAAGTTGTTAAAATCAAGTCAAAAAAAAACCCCGAAATTTCGGGGTTTAGATTTTAGCTTAATTTGAATCGAATTGGTAATCTCATTCGTGTGCGAACTGGTCGGCCTCTTTGCTTTCCCGGTTCCCACTTAGGAGCGGCGCCAACAACCTTAATGGCTTCTTCGTCACAACCTCCTCCAATACCTCTGAGGACTTCTACATCTTGGATAGAACCATCTGTATTTACTACAAATACTACGATAACCGTTCCCTCGATGCCCATTCTTCTAGCTTGAGTTGGGTATTTCAAATTTTTAGAAAGGTAAGCGTTCCATCCAGACATTCCTCCTGGAGGGTTAGGCTGAGTTTCTACTACGTCAAAAATTTGATCTGCTTTCTCCACAATTGGAGCTTCTTTGATAATAATTTCTTTGATTACTGTAGTTTCTTTAACGTCAACGTCAAAGTTCACTTCAATTTTATCTTCAATTTCTATCTCATCAGGAATCTCTTCAATGATTGGCTGCTCCACTGGCGGTGGTGGCGGTGGTGGTGGCTGTTCGGTGATAGGAATATCTAGCAATTCTTCGAAATTATCAGTCACTTGTCCCAGGTCCTTGAGCGAACCATCGTCGTATGACTTATACTGAAATGCAACAAGTGTAAGTGCTACAGCAACAGCTAATCCCAAATTCAGGAACATTCCTGTCTTTGTCGTTAGATCAGCGCTTGGAGTCTTTTTTGCTTCCATGACGGATTTGGTTTATACTGGTTAAAATTTTTATAGTTCAGATAAACAATTTTAATAATTATAATGGATTAATCCAAGTGGAGCAGCGTTGTTGGAATCTTAAAATATCCTATTAAACCTAAAATTCCACCTATTTCATTGATAATCATGTCCATGAAATCGAATGTCCGGTACGGAATAAATTTTTGAGCAAATTCTAATGCTATTCCCGACGCTAAACCAAAAATGATAAAATTAATAATCAATCGGTTTTGTCCTTTCGGTAGCTCAGACCTTATCAACCCCACCCCACACCAGATAAAACTTAATCCTGCAAAACAGAGCAGATGAATAAACTTGTCTTGGAAAGAGAAGTAGTGAATCTCCGGAAACTTATTTCCGGGAGTAAGCATCGCAAAAGAAATAATAATCAGCCAGCTTATGGCTAATAGCAATCTTACCATATTCTTTAATTTCCTACAAGCTCTCCATACTCATCGGCTGTGAGCAAATCGTCAGGTAAATTACCAGAGATTCTTATTTTGATCATCCAGCCATCCTCATAAGGTGATTCGTTGACCAGTTCTGGTTTCCCCTCTAACTCAGTATTTAATTCAAGAATTTCTCCTTGTACAGGCATAAATAGATCAGAGACAGTCTTTACTGCTTCAACTGTCCCAAATACCTCACCGGAATCGAAAGATTCGCCAATAGTTTCAACTTCTACATAGACAATGTCACCCAACTCACCAGCGGCAAATTCAGTAATACCGATAGTGGCAACGTCGCCATCAATTCTGACCCACTCGTGGTCTTTTGTGTACTTTAATTCTTGAGGAAAATTCATTTTTATCTGTTTGTATGAGTACTCAAAAATAACAGGAATATGATAAGTTTAAAATCTATTGGGATAAATTAAATCGTAATTGCCCACCAAATGCGGTAGAAGTGCGCTTGTAAGCTGTTGTAACTCGTGGATCGTTTATGGTGCGGTCAAAATAGAAGGTGAGGTTCAGATTTTTATTGATCAAATAGCTTACTGTTGGACGGATTTGGATACTCAGGTTTCCATTTGTCACTGTACTTTGCTCTTCAATTTTCCGCTGAACCGTTCGGGTATCTACTAATTTGGTATCCATTCTGAACTGAAGATCATTTTTCAAAATAGTTTGTCTTCCCCCTACTTTAAACGGAATTTTCATCCCAGCTTTGATAAAGCCTATGTTGATTCCAAAGTCATTGCTCCGTTGCTCTGTCACTTGAGAGTTTGAGAAGTTTAAACCTAGGTTTCTTTCTCTATTATAGATTACGGAGATATTCAATCTATTTTTTGTCAATAAGTCAAGTCCGATTAATGGTGCAAACCGCTCCGACAGCACTACTTGATTCAAGACATAAATAGGTATAAACTGGCCTGATTCATTGATTTCTGATGGTAATGAGATCTCCTGTAAGGTATTGAAGAGTTCTAAGCCATTTTGATACTGTAGCGAATTAGAGAAATTACTTACATCATAGGTTGAAGTGTATGCGTGAGTAATATTGATGCTTGTAAAAATATCTTGCAGCGCTTTAACTCTTGAAAGCCCTCTGTAATCCAATCGCCAATTTGGCAATGGAGTTTTAGGAAATGGATTAAGGTTTATGCTTCTGGCATCCTTACCTCGATACGCTGCCAGGAATGAAGGAATAAGGACATCCTGACCATTGATTGAGAACTCACCGCCGCCAGTTGGTTGATTTTCTAACCTGGATTTAATGATCGCTCGATTGTTTTCAAAATCAGTAAAAAGTGGCGAGACATTACTGAAGTCATCTCTACTGAAAGTCGTCCCCAACATCATCGTAGTAATGCTGTAGGAGCCAATTCGGTTCGGACTGATTGATAAGTATTCCCCAGGGCTATCAAATGAGTTTCGGAATATTTCTCGGTATTCGCCCGATTCCCGTTTTGATGCATTGAGGGTGATTTTGAAATCTTGGAATGGTTCTAGCATACTTCCAAATCTCATGTTGACTACGCGACTCTGTAGGAAAGGCTGCGTAAGCTCTGGACTTGGTGCCATGATTCCCATGCTTGCAAAATCATTTCGGATAGTAGGATCTTGACTCCCGAACAGGAATGCAAGACCGGGATTTCCAAAAGCTCGATCCATTCCCAAAGGACCGGTATCTGGTTGATATCCTGGCAAAAATGTCCCCTCCACTTTTCCATAACTGAAAGTGAATTCCTTGATCATCATTAAGGCCTTTAAGAGCTTATTGGTCAAAGGTGTACCCATCGTATCCTCGGCAGTCAAGGTGTTTCTACCAGGAATGCTGGGTCGCTTTGGAGCATTCAACGCCGCTAACTTTTTATTCTTGTTGTAAAGTTTTACTAGATCGAATTTCCCTTGCACACTTTGATCTCTGGTGTTCTGAATTGAATTACCCAAAGTGTCTCGTTGACCGATGGCACCTGTAAGCCAGGTGTACGTTGTCCCATATCGGTAGTCTGCTCTGATCCAATCTGTCAAAGGTGACTTGTCAAATGGGATAGTGTAATTCAAATTTACATTATGATTGTAATTTGTTTTTCGACCAAATCTCCAAAAGTTCGTTCTGACAGAGTCTGATTTTTCTTGTGAATTCAGATCACCCTGAGGCTCGTCGACCACTGCTAAGACACTTCCATTATAATCCACTCTAAGGTTTCTGGTGAGATCCCAATTGACAGAATAAAACCGATTCATAAAGAAACTTTTCTGGAAAAGTGGATCTACTCCGGCCGTTCCCAATTGATCGTTTCGATACTGAGACCGTAGGAACCTTCGATCCACATCTAGCCTTGCCACTACTGAAGTAGGCGACAGGTTAAGATTGAATTCTTTAATTAATCGGAGACTTGGCGCACTCAAGAATTCAGAATTCTTGAAGGGTTCAATGAGAAGCGGTTTTGGCTCGAAGTTATAGGTAATATTCCCTCTGTAGGTTTTGAAATTGTAATCCTGAATCTGTGCATTTGTCTGCGTTACAGTACCAAGAGAATAGGAGAGGGACAAGTTGCTGATATCATAGAACCTACTTTTTGCTTCAGGATTAGTCTTTATTTTTCGGACGTTATTAAAGCTGAAGTTTTTTCGTTTCAATTGATCTAAAGCTATCCCACGATAGTCGTTACGCTGTTGGTCGGTTTCAAATTTCCGTAGCGCAACTTCAAATGGCACATCCGGATTCAATGGATCATATTGTGGTCTTGTTGATGCATTTTCAATGCTGAAATAGAAAGGAATACTAATCCCCAGTCCTTCAGGAAGTAGCTTATGAATATCCACGTTAGTTGAAATATCATATTGGGTGGTAGAAGTCCGTAGTCTTTGGGAGAGTCGAGTTTCCAACCCCCCAAAGCCGATAGTATTATGCCGAATAGAGGCAGAGACTACTGCGACGTCAGCAATTTTAGCATTGAATAAAGCATTTGCAGCCCACCCATTTGACTTTGTGGACCCAGTTACTCGTAATTCATTTGCCCAGATGCACACACTTCTGCTACCCCCGCCATTAAGTCCCGGATTTCTTACTCCGATCATTATTGTTTGTGATTGTGAGAGCTCTGGGCGGCCAACCACAGTCACTTTATATTGACGTATTAGTTGAGAAAAAGGTAAATTCAATGGCACCCCATTATTATCCCGATCCACTTTCACACCAACAATCTCTTGGATTGCGATATCAATTTCATTCTCAAGTGGCCAGATAAGTCTAGGATCTCTAGTTCCTTTTGGAGTAACAGTAAGCGGAACTTCGATCTCATAATAATTGTCAGTGAAGTCAGTTCCTAGCCTTAAGAAGGCTGTGATCTCCCCGTCAACTGCATTTTCACTATCTGCATGTAGGAACATTTTGATTCGCTCAAAAAGGACCAGATCAAGAGTCACATTCTTAAAAACTGCTCTGGCATCTTTTGCTTGAAGATCTTCGACACATACGCGTAAGGATTGTTCATTCAATCTTCGCTCAACGGTGGATGTATTATCTCGGTCTCTATTGATTCCCGGAGGCAATACATAAGGACTTTGATTAGCACTTCCCTGGCTGTTTTCTTCGATTCCGACCACATCGACTGTCACATTGGAATTATCCGGTTCTGGAATCTCAAAGAATCCTCGCTCAAATAAGGATTCTTGGAATACGCGCCATTGGCTACCGACCATCCGGAAATTTGCCATACGCATAACCACGGGTTGTTCAAAATCTGTTAGATATGTTCTTATCCATCTGATGGATTTAAAACCATTGATATCTCCCTGTACGCGATCAGGCTGGCGAACGGGAATTCGTATTAGATACCAATCCACACTTTCACCGGCTTCAACGTGTGTTACTTTGTCGACAATGAATTTTTGTCCGACTTCCAATTGACCCGGACGAATATCCAATTCGTATTCGTAATAATTTTCCAGTTCACTGATGGTATTGTCTGTATTTAAATCCTCATTGTCTGGAAGGTTAGATCCTGAGGGTGTATATGGTAAGTTTTGATTTGCTGTTACAGGGGTATTCCGCTCTTGGCCATTAAATTTTTTAAAACGTTCCAAAATCTTAATGTCATCTGAATCAAACTTCTCATCGAGATAGTATTGAAAAGAGTCTGCTGAAACATCCTGTTCGATATTCCTTCTAGCTTCAGCAGAGACACTGAGTCGATCGAGGAACCTAGTTTTGAAGAAAGCTGGTTCGTCTTCGTTTTTCAACCCGTCTAAACCGACATCTTGGTTGGCTCGTGAGATTTCAGAATTGTCAAAAGCTGGCAGTAAGAATTGCTCTCTAGTAATACGCCCCCATTCATTGCTTCCAATCCCAGCAGGATCACCGTCTGCCGGAAGTCCATTTTCGAAAGAATGCCTACCATCCTTCATTACATCTTCGGAAATATCTCCGAGATTGATAAATAATTTTCCTCCAGTAGTATTGTTTTGATTGAAGACTCCATCCAATACTCTTCCGTTTTGCCCTTGAATAAACGGATCAAGCAGCCAGAATTCAATGTAATCGATATTGGTACGGTCAAAGTCCACTTCAGTCGTGATTGCTCGAGTAATTGAACCAAAGTTTCTTTTTGGGTCAGGTAGGAGCCCACTTTGAGTAAGATTTGGATTGTAATTGTACATTCCTCGTTCACTCGGAAAGAATGCTAACTCAAAAAGTGATTCATTAATAATAAGTACTTCTCTGTCTTGTCGAGGGAAGATCTCTTGAGGAAGTACCCTTCTTACGTAGTGGTTCCGGCGATCTTCTCTGGTAATATTTGAAGGAACACCTGGGCCATTTTCACGATAGAAAATATTATCAATATTATACCAGGCTATCCGTGCTCTTCGATAAGCAGAACCAAGGTTGTCTTCGGTTTGGTTGCTTAAGTCAAAACGATTGTCATTTGTCGCTGGCGTAGAACCGAGCTTCCAATTTTGATTTGCAGCTCCTCCTAAATTAAATGGTGTAATAGCCGCCTCAAAATCGTCGATATAAGAAGCTTGATCTCCATTCACCTGATTGGAAGTACCAGGAATCAAATTGGCAAATTCACCACTGAAGCGGACTAAGGATGTCTCTTTAGTGTTTGTGAAAGGAAGTGCGTCTGCCATCCTGGTGAGCCAGCGAGATTCATCACTGAAATTAGCATCGAGTCCCCACATGCTGTTTCTTAATGTCTCACTTCCAGTAGCAATTCTTGTCACATTTGGGCGCTCGTTCAAGAAGAGAAATGTTCCTCCCAAGTTAAATTTGTCGCTAAAAAGATAATCCAATCGGGTACCTATTAAGCTTCTTGTCTGAAAGGAAACCAGATCCGCTTTTTCAAAGCTTACATTGATCTGTTTTCCAGACTGAAGAATTGCATCATTGATGATCACAAGTCTCCCCGTATTGTAATCGACAGTAAAGTCTACCCCTTCGGTGAGTGGAATATTTCCAGCTTGAACAATCACAGACCCGGGGGAGATATTTAATCCGGGTAATTGAATTTCACTGGCAGAACCCGATGTTAGGCGGCCTTTTAAGAAGTATTTATTGAGTCGGGTAACTAATTCAGCATCAGCCTGAGTGGTTTGATAAAGTGTATCGTAAACATATTTATCTTTTAAGATTACCTCTGCCGGGTCAAATCTCTTTTCTAGGTTTGAACCAAAGGGCTCTAAAACGGGGAACACTAAAAGTCCCCTATTGGAAAGTATGGTTAGCCCTTCCACAAAATCAAAATTCCCATCTGGGGCCGGATCATTTTGTGGGTTAAGATTGTCCAGTCCTGTAAGTCGAATCAAAGGTACGTCTTTCACATTTTGGCCTTCGAGTAAGGAAGGATTGTCCAGGCCAGTGCGATCATCCCTATAAATTACCTGAAGCTGAAATCCTTCTTTCAGGATTTGATTGGCATTCAGCGAATAAATATTCTTCATCATCAAATCCCAGGTAGGAATTCTGGTATTGATTCGAGCTGGTCTAAGAAGCTTTAAAAAAATCAGTTCATCTTCTGCTCTGACTTGGTAATCTTCTGTCAACTCACCGACTTTATAGACTTGACCATTGTAGGTATACTCATAGGACACTGCCAATACCTCATCATTTTGAAGCCTTCTGAAAAGAGATAAATAACCAAGTTGTGGATTGAAAAAGTATTCAGACGGATCAAGCTTTCTCGATCCGTTAATCTGTTCAAAATCTATTCCTTTTTTCAGGTTTAAGGTAGATTCTATTGCCCGTGCACCAGTATCAAAAGGTCTGAAAATAGGGTTGTTAGAAATAGATCCGTAAAGGTTGTTGGCATTATTTCCCGCTGGAGCACCTGCCGTTCCGTTTCCTACTGCTGGATTAGAGGGATTGAACAGCACTCTTCCTTCGCCAAGGTCAATGAATGCTGCGAAATTTCGAAGCGTAGTAGTATTGGTCGAACGGTTCATGACATACACTTCGATTCTTGTCACGTTGACTCCAGAGAGAACCTGAGGTAGACCCCTCAGCCATTTTTCGTAATTATCTCTGAAAAAGTGTGAAATAAAGAAGTGACGATTTTCATCATACCTAGAAGCTTGAATATCAAAAGTCCGCCCCTGTCCATTGGCATCAATGGCTAAGTTATCTCTTCTTCCGCGTTGGGTAGATGCAACCGCTGTCATACTCAGTTTACCAAATTGAAGCTGAGTCTTTACTCCAAAAAGGTTTTGTGCCCCTTGGATTAATCGATTTTGGACGGGCATACTTACATTACCAATTTCAATGGATTTGACGATGTCCTCTTCAAATCCATTGAACTCCACTTTCAATTGATTTTGAAAATCAAAGGAATTGTTTGAATCGAAATTTGCTCCTATTTTAACCTTTTGTCCGAGTGTCCCATTGACAGCCATTTGAATTTGTTGGTCAAAATTGAATCCGCCATTTTGCTGCTGACGGATGGGAAGCGTAGGATTATCGATACGCCTGAATATTGCTCCAAAATCAAGATTCACGTATCCAGATGGAATTATCCTAATAGAATCCCCCCCAAAAAGACGGTCAAATGCAGGACTGACAGTCAACGGAGGAATCAGACCTCGGCCTTCTACGGCACTTTCTCCATCACCACCTCTAGCTCGACTTCTCCAATAATCCTGTCGAACTTTGTATTCTTGGATTTTTGAAAAATCCTCAAAATCGTATTCCTGTTCATTCCCAATTCTTGTGGAGTCTAGCTCATCTACAATATTATATCTGAGCGTCGAATCTATCAATACTTGAATGGATTGTGTGATTGGCGATGGCTTGTAAAAAGGAATCCTCGGCTTGTAAAAAGGATTTTGCTGTGGAAAAAGGGGGTTGGTACTCATATTCTGCCAGAGCAGATATGAAGGCGTCATTCTCCTAAGATTCAATGAATCAATCCGAGACTGAGCGCTGTCAGGACTGGCTTGTTGAGCCTGGGAAGAGGAGACGGTAAGTAAAAAGCCAAATAGGATGATAAAATGAGACCAACTCACTAAAAACCTTCTCCTGAAAAAAGTCAGAATCTTCCGAAAGTTCAATACAGATCAATATTATGGTGTCTTTAAAGATGCTTTAATTAAATCTTCTAATGAAATTTCTCCAACTGTTTTTTTGAGGACAGTAGCTATATTTTTTTCAGCAACAGCTTTTTGAAATCCAAGAGTGATTAATGCTTGTAACGCTTCTTCTCGTGTTTTATTACTTGACTTCAAAAATCCAAGTGGTGTACTATGGCCTTCATTTCCAGCCTTTCCTACCTTGTCTTTTAGTTCAAGAATAATTCGTTGCGCCGTCTTTACTCCGATACCTTTGACATGCTGAATCGTTGCTACATCGCCAGACAGAATTGCATGCTCGATCTCATCGGCACTCAAAGAAGATAGAATCATCAATCCGGTATTTGGACCAACTCCATTGATACTAATCAAAAGCAAAAATAATCGCTTTTCATGCTCCTCTTTAAATCCATAAAGTGTGTGTGCATCTTCCTTAATATTTAAAAAAGTGAGGAGCTTGATCTGCTCCTCATCTTTTATTTTGCTATAAGTTTGCAAAGAAATTTTGACATGATAACCAATTCCTCCAACATCAATAATCACATAGGTGGGGTCTTTCACCATTAATTTCCCACTTAAATAGTCTATCATAGTTCAATATTTTTTTGAGCATCTACCACGGCGATTGCCACCATATTGACTATCTCCCGTATCGAACTTCCAAGCTGTAAAATATGCACTGGCTTATTCATCCCCAGCAAAACTGGGCCAATAGCCTCCGCATTTCCAAGTTCTGCTAAGAGTTTGTAAGCGATATTTCCAGAACTTAAATCTGGAAAGATTAATGTATTAGCCTTTTTGTTAAGCAAATTTGAGAAAGGATACATCTCTCTTTGGATCTCTTCATTGATGGCCACATTTGCTTGCATCTCTCCTTCAATAATCAAATCTGGGAATCTCTTTTTTGCCATTGCAGTGGCTTGAGCCATTTTGGAAGGTATATTTCCTCCTGCTGAGCCAAAGTTTGAGTAAGATAAGAGTGCAATTCTAGGTTCCATGTTAAAGAATCTTACCGCATCAGCAGTCAATCCAATAATATCTACCAGCTCTTCAGCAGTAGGATCAAGATTCACTGTAGCATCAGCAAAAAAGAAAGGTCCTTTAGATGTATTCATAATGTACATTCCTGCAACCCGCTTGGCACCAGGTTTTACCCCGATGGTATGTAGAGAAGGTAGAATTGTCTTAGGATAATCTTTAGTAAGGCCAGAAATAAATGCATCCGCAGCACCAGTTTCGACCATAAGTGCACCGAAATAGTTTCGCTGGGTTACTAATCGAGCTGCTTCATACGCTGTCATTCCTTTCCGTTGTCTTTTCTTGAAAAGAATTTTAGCAAAATTTGCGAGCATTTCTTTTTCTTCCAGCGGATCGATAATTGTCGCATTATTCAGATCCAGAGAATTATCTTCAATCAAGGCAAGAATTCGGTCACGGTTTCCAAGCAGAATCGGATCACCAATTTTTTCGTCTCGGATGATTAGCGCTGCTTTAAGAATCTTAAGATTATCTGCTTCAGCAAACACCACTCGCTTTGGATATTTTTTAGCCCTTGCGATCACTACTGACATCAACCGCTGATCAATTCCAATTCGTTCTTGGAGTTCTAATTCATAGGCATCCCAATCTGTAATGGGGAATTTAGCCACTCCTGAATCCATAGCTGCTTTGGCTACTGCAGGCGCGATAGTCGTAATTAATCTTGGATCTAATGGTTTTGGAATCAAGTACATTCTTCCAAAACCTAATTTGCTTTCGCCATAAGCCTTATTCACAATATCTGGGACTGGCTCCTTTGCTAATTTTGCAATTGCTTGAGTTGCTGCCATCTTCATTTCCTCATTGATTACTGTTGCCCTTACGTCAAGTGCTCCTCTGAAAATATAAGGGAAGCCAAGCACATTATTCACCTGGTTAGGATGGTCAGATCGGCCAGTGGCCATGATTAAGTCTTCACGAGTTGCAACTGCTAAATCATAAGGAATCTCCGGATCAGGATTTGCCAAGGCAAAAACTATCGGGTTTGGTCCCATTACCTTGATTTGATCTTGAGACATAATATTTCCAGCAGAAAGTCCTAAAAATACATCGGCCCCTTCTAATGCATCCGAAAGGGTGTGTATGTCTCTGGCTGTAGAGAATTCTTTTTTGATATAGTCTAAGTCGGGACGATCATTTCTGATTACACCTTCTTTGTCGCACATGACTAGATTCTCACGCTGGACACCAAGTGACAGATAAAATCGGGTACAAGAAACAGCCGATGCTCCAGCCCCATTTACAACTAGTTTAATTTTTGAAATATCCTTTTCGACGATTTCCAGTGCATTTAGCAAAGCAGCTCCAGAGATAATCGCGGTGCCATGCTGATCATCATGCATTACGGGGATTTTCATTTCCTTTTTGAGAGCTGTTTCGATCTCAAAACATTCCGGAGCTTTGATGTCCTCTAAGTTGATTCCACCAAAAGTAGGTTCTAAAGATTTGATGATCTGGATAAGCTTTTTGGGATCTTTTTCATTGATTTCAATATCAAAGACATCGATTCCTGCAAACTTTTTGAAAAGTACTCCTTTGCCTTCCATGACTGGCTTGGAAGCTTCCGGTCCAATATCCCCAAGACCCAAGACTGCTGTACCATTGGTGATTACACCTATTAAATTTCCTTTTGCGGTGTATTTATAGACATTTTCTACGTCTGCTTCAATCTCTTTGCAAGGTTCAGCTACTCCCGGCGAGTAAGCTAATGCAAGGTCCATCTGACTGGATAGCGGTTTAGTGGGGACTACTTCGATTTTTCCAGGTTTACCCTGAGTATGGTAATTAAGGGCATCTTCTTTACGAATTTTAATGGTCATAGAAAGCTAAAATTTTTTGGTGGGTTTAAGTCCCTGAATCATCAGTCCAACTTATGTCGGTATTGAGAAGGATAGTCTCTATTTCCCTGAGGGCATCACGATGTACTTCATTTGGGTAGTATACAAAGCCTTCGAGGTAATAAAGTTTTCCCTTTTCTTCATCGATCATCAAATAGCCAAGGTAAGTTCCTCCCATGCTTAAGTTGTTCGTTTTCCAGGAACCCCTGATTTCGGTGGTAAAATTATCATTTATCACCATGTTTCTGAAGGCCGGAGGGATTTGTTTTTCTGTAACGATAAAAGAAGTTGGATCCTCAGGGTCACCAAAAATATACGATCTAGCTATAGAGTCTCTGAGTTTGAGGATGTTTTCTGGAAAAGTTTGAGACTCATCCAAATAATCTTCAACATGAAAAAATAAACTGATGTCGGCCCGTTTTGCACTTGGAGTAATCTGTCTTAGCCAAACAAACCCATTTTCAGATTTTGCGATTTGGTAGGATGCCGGTACATTAATCTCTATGCCAATATTATTTTTGGCTTCTGCAGCAGCAGCCGTATTTTTTCGCGCAAGGATTATTTTCTCTAATCTTCCTCGCTCGCGGACTTCAAATAAATTCTGAAGTCGACTCCCATTTTTCTTCAGGTTTACAATCAATTCCCTTTCAGTATTCCCGAATAAGTAAAGGACCTCTTGACCAATTGCATATTCATCTTCCATCCGAAGTGAATAAATACTTTGATCATTCATCGCTTTTTCTTTTGATTCCTTTGAAAACTGCGCATTTACGACTTGGCTAGAAGCCCCTTTATCATCAAAAGTTGTTACATAAATTAGATTAGTTGACATTTTGAGTATTCGAGTCATAGCTCGTGGATCCACAATATTCACCTTGAATTTTGATTCTGAACGGAACATGCCAGGTAGGTCTGACTCAAAAATAGCTCTCAGCTCGTCTCCTACAGGACCAGACCATTTCAAAGAATCGATGACCATTATAATTTCTCCTATTGAGCCTCTGGCTTTCGGTTTCGTACTGTCTGGGGAGCTTCCATCTGGAGCACAGCCGAATGCTAATGTAAAAAGAAGGACACTTGAAATAAATGATACTAATAGTTTCATGTAGTTTGGGATTGCTTATCTAGGGCAAATTAATCACATAAACACACATTACCCCTTTTGAGAAAAGAATTTGAGGACAGTTAAAAAAAATTAACAATTGAAATATTGCATTTAGCTAATAATCAGTCGTTGTCCTGGCTTGATTGTATTGTTATTCAAATTATTAAGTCGCTTTATTTGTCCTACCGTGAGGTGTGGATTTTTTCTGGAAATAATCCACAATGAATCCCCTGGTTGAACAACGTAATAAGTTCTTTTATCCGGAATTGGATTTGTCTGTGCAATAGAAGATTTGGTGCTAGGGGATACTTTTAATTCTTGACCTACCTTGATGAGGTTAGATGATAAGTTGTTCCAATCCTTTAAAGCAGTCACTGTAACCCCTTGGCGAACTGCAATAGTCCTGAGTACGTCTCCAGATCTCACTCTGTAAGTTTGGCCATTGACACTTGTTGATCCTGAAGTAACTGCTGCTTTGTTAACTCCGACTGTTTCTTTACTGCTGACTAGTGGTTGTACGCTTAGTTGTACGCTATGATTGGAAAGGGAGTCTGTCAACCAAGCTAAATTTTCATTTACATAAGCTGCTTTGCTTTTTGGTATTCTAATAAACATTGAACGATTACTTTCCGGCACTTTTTTATTTTTTATGGATGGGTTTAATCTTTCCAAATCTGCCACGCAGAGGTTTGTTAGTTCTGCAAGTTTGTCTAAGTCAAAAGCACGATTGAATCTTAACTTTACATTTGCAAGAGCGTATGTCGGGTCTTCAAGATGAAAGTTGTGCTCTTCTAGATGATTTAAAACATAAAGCATTGCCTGAAATTGCGGAATGTAACTTCTAGTCTCTTTTGGAAGATAATTATAGATTTCCCAAAATGTTTTTTTACCACCGGATTTTCGAATTGCTTTTCTTACGTTCCCCGGGCCGCAGTTATAAGCTGCCATGGCCACTTCCCAGTCACCGAACATTCGATAAAGTGATTTTAAATACTTGGCGGCAGATTCCGTAGAATGATCAGGGTCCATCCTATCGTCCACATCAGCGTTGATTTGCATTCCATACATTCCACCGGTGGCAGGCATAAACTGCCAAAGGCCAGTGGCCCCTACGCGAGATTGAATTTGAGGGTCTAGTCCTGACTCGATAATCGACAGGTATTTCGTTTCCAATGGCATTTCATACTTTGCCATTGTTTCATCAAATAGTGGGAAGTATAGCTCTTTTCGAGCTATTACCATTTTAGTATAGTCACGATTACGAACTGTAAAATATTGAATAAATGAAAAAACTTGATTATTTAGTTCAAAAGACATATCAACGTCCATTACCTCCACCCGCTTTTTTATTTCATCATATGTAAAGTCAGGGACGTATTCGTAGTGATAATTCGGAAGTAATGCTTCCTCCAGCAGCTCATTCGCAGCTAAGTTTTGTTCACCTTGGGAAAAAGACTCTGTCAGTGAAATCAGACAAAATACATTTACTAGTAAGATTGAACTGAGGAGTTTCGCGTTCATTTTTTCAGGAAGTTAATTTGGTCAAATAATTACTGAAAGCATATAGTTCTGCTTCCTTAAAAGAATTTGAGATCACTTGAAGTCCGATTGGCATTCCTTCCTCATCTACCCCATTAGGAATAGAGATTGCTGGGACTCCGGTAATAGAAGCTTGGACTGTAAACAAATCTTCTAAATACATGGACACGGGATCTTCACTATGGTTACCAAATTTAAACGCCGTAGATGGCGTAGTAGGCATAATGATGTAGTCAAAATCTGACAATAAATTCTCTGTGAATTCTTTTATTAGTCTTCTTACCTTCTGGGCCTTAGTGAAATATGCTTCAAAATAGCTCGCACTCAGTACAAATGTACCAAGCATAATTCTCCGTTTTACCTCCTCACCGAAAGCTTCACTTCTCGTTAACTTATACATGCTTTCAAGATTACGAGCATTTTGGCTGCGATAGCCGTACTTTACCCCATCAAAACGAGATAAATTTGAACTCGCTTCAGCTGTAGTGAGAATGTAATAAGTAGGAAGAATATAATCTAAAAGTGGAAAATCAACTTCTTTTACCTCATGTCCCTCACTTTTCAACTTCATTAATACAGCTAAAGTCTTTGCTTTTATTGCAGGCTGCAGTGCTGGAGATTCCATAGTCTCTTTGAGGTAAGCAACTTTTGCTTTCTTGTCAAAATGCAAGAGTTCACTGTAGTGAAGTACAGGCTTACGGGATGAGGTGCTATCAAATTCATCATGACCAGCCATAATTTCCATAATCAATGCATTGTCTCGTATCGTCTTGGAAAAAACTCCGATTACATCAAAGGATGATGCGTAAGCGATTAAACCCCAGCGAGACACTCTCGAATAAGTTGGTTTCATACCGATTACTCCTGTGAAGGCGGCCGGTTGGCGAACTGATCCTCCTGTATCTGAGCCTAGTGAGGCAGTACAGAGATTTGCCTGAACAGCTACAGCAGCACCTCCGGATGATCCTCCTGGTACTTTAGTTTCATCTAAAGCATTCAGGACTCTTCCATGATCAGAATTCTCGTTGGAACTACCCATTCCAAATTCATCACAGTTTAATCTGCCAATAATTATTGCATCCTCATCTATCAGACGCTGGATGGCAGTAGTAGTAAATTGTGATTTGAAGCCTCTTAAAATTTTTGAGGAGGCATTCACCTCATGATCTTTATAGCACAATACATCTTTGATGCCTATGACCATTCCTGCTAGCCTTCCTGCTTTTCCCTGATCTAACTTTTCATCAACAATATCAGCTTGAGCTAAGGCAGACTGCTCATAAACTTCGACGAAGGCGTTGAGATGCGCCTTCGTCTGAATGTTATTCAAATAATGTAGGACGATAGCTTTGCAGCTAGCCTCATTTTTTTCGAGCGATTTTTTGATTTCGTCGAAAGAACTAAATCTTTCCAATGGAATTGGCTTAAAGGATTACTTTTTCTTGTCTTTCATACCTTCTTCAAGGTCGTTTTGAATATCCTTGGTGGCATCTTTGAATTCTCTGATTCCGCGGCCTAAGCCTTTGGCAAGTTCAGGGATTCTTTTTGCACCAAACAAAAGGAGGATGACCAAAACGATCAAGATCATTGAGCCTGGACCCATATTTTGAATAAAACCTAATGTTGACATAATGGTGTTGTTTAAAGATAAATTTAACATAAAGATATAACTGTCAGTGGTGATCACAAAGAGCTGTGGCGATGCAGTTCATCTTTTTTACTAATATACGAAAGATTAAGCTATTTGGATTTTAGCCAGGTACTTGGATCCATCACTTGAAGACCTTTCCAAGTCTGGAAATGAACTTCTGCCTCACCGTCTGGCCCTGTAGCTACATTTGCAATTACATCTTTCGCAGTGACTTTTTGACCTGATTTTACAGCGATGGTTTTAAGTTTACTATACATGGTATAATACTCACCATGCTTGATTATGATTGTTCCGCCATAGCCAGGCATTGTTGTGATTTTAGTTACAGTTCCGTCAAAGACAGTCCGAACAATCGAGTTAGGTTGGGTGCGAATATCAATCCCATCGTTCTCCATCACAATGCCTTTCAAGGTAGGGTGAGGGTACGTCCCGTAGCGTTGAGACACAAACCCAGTCTCCACTGGCCAAGGCAACCTCCCTTTATTTCCAGCAAACGAGCTTGAGAGCGCAGCTACTTCCGGCGTCATTGGCATGCTTGTGCCAGCTGATTTGGTTGCAGTACTCTTTTCTTTTTTTGAGGCAACTTCAGCACGTCTGATCTCAACCTCGATTACTTGCTTAATCATTCGATTCAGCTGGTCTTGCTGTTTCTTGGTGGCTGTAATTTGAACTTTTATAGTCCGTTCTTTACTAGAAAGTGTGTTGACTACTCCTTGTTGAGTTTGCTTAAGTCGCTCAAGTTCCTGACGCTCTTTCTGCTCTTCAGACAAAACTTTTACTTTCTCAGATTTACGCTGGTCAAGTGTAATCCGTTCGGTAGATAATTCTTGACTTAGTTTTGTGATTTGGACCGCTTGCTGTTTTCTGTTGTCAGTATATTGTTTCAGATACATCAATCGCGCGTAAAGCTGATTAAAATTTCCAGAGCTGAAAACGAAAGCTACAATGGAGAGTCCACGATTCAACTTGGATGCATTATAAATCATACGACCATATTCTGCTTTTAGAGCTATTAATTCAGATTCTAAAGAGCTTATTTTAAACTTAGTCTCATCTATTTCTTGGTTGATTAATTTAATTTCACGGTCTAACGTATTTACTAATCTGGTCTGAGTTTGGAACCGTCTTGTAATTGCATTTAATTCCCCTATCGTATTTTTTTTAGTCGCAGTCGTTTGTCGGAGAATTGCATCAAATTCTTTAAGTCGTTCCTGCACAGCAGCTTTTTCACGTTCCAATTCCTCACGTGTTTTCTTCGACTGAGCAATCAATTCCCCTGAGTAAAGTGAAAACAGCCCTCCAAAAAATAGTGCAATCAGAACATACTTGCGGAACATTAAAGTCAGAATTTGAATGGGAAATTCAATGGATCTGCAAAAGGCTCAATTTTGGTCCATTCTATCTTGATTATTGTATTTTGATTTCCATCGGGTAGTTGATAAGCTAGCTTAATCAAGACTCCGATCGGGAATGGCTGAGATTCTAGTTCCTGAAAACCTGAAAAGCTGGCTAAGAGAGATCCCCGGTCATCTAGTGAATTACTTACTGACTCAGTTACTTTGCCATGACTTATTTGGACCTTGCTGAAATACCGAACTTGATTTCTGACTTGAGTGATCTCAAATTCCTTACCAACTCGAATCAGCCTATCCTCATAATCGATGGGATAGGGAGGATTTGCCCAGAGGAGATTTTGGAACAATTCCAACGAAAGCTTTAATCCAAAAACAGTATCAAATTCTTTGAAAGTCAAATTGATATCTTCCTTTCCTATTCGATCTTTAATCATGATTTTGTCTTGAGTGATCAGACCTCGTACTGCTTCCATACCCATCCCCGGTGATATTGTAAACCAAAGCACGCTGTCTTTTTTAGCCCGTAAACTCATGCCGCCACGAGTGACTTTTCCTGACTCTTCCTCGATTATAATTTTTGCCTTAGCACTCAAGTAATCGTAAGAAGCATACTTGGGTGAAAAATCTCCCATTTTCCCATCTCCTTGATAGGGTACCACTTTTTTGGAACAGGAAGAGATGGATATTATCAGGATAAAAATGGTAAGTCCGCTAAAAATTCTATTCATGGTATTTTCCTTCTTTTATTTTGAGAGCGAGGTTCTTTGATACTTCTGTAGTTGCTTGTGCCTTCTTCCAATAACTGATAGCTTCTGCTTTTTCTCCCAAGTGATAAAGGATATCACCATAATGCTCTAGCATTACTCCGCTAGGCTCAGTTTCTTGTGCTAAAGCCATGTCCATATATTTTTTTGCCAGTTCGTAATCTTGTAATTGGAATAATATCCATGCATACGTATCAAGGAAAGTGCCATTATTCGGGAATTTTATCACCACCTTCTCAGACATTTCTTTGGCCTTCTCCAATTCTAGCTTTTCAACTGATAGGAAGTAGGCATAATTATTTAGCACCTGCTCGTCATTTGGATTTATCTTCAGTGCTAATTCGAATTGATCAAATGCTTGTTCTTTCTGTCCCAAATTGTATAAGGAATTACCAAGGGATCCATAAGCTACCTGATCCAGTTGGGGATTTCGCCTTGCATTAAGTTTCAACGCTTTTTCTAGAGAAACTACTGCAACGCTGTCCTTTTTTTGGGCGGATTTCACCACCCCATCATAAAACCAAAACTCAGCCCTCTGAGGGAATTCTTCGACTCCCATTATCGTGAATTTCTCCACTTCTTGAAAATTAGCACCTTCATCGAAAGAGCTTAAGATTACTTGTTCGAGTAAAGAATCATCTTTCGGATTTAGCTGAAGTGACCTTTTGAAATATTCAATCGCCGCTTCTTGGTCGTTTGATTTGACCCTTCGCTCGCCCATTGCTGCATAGATCGATGCATTTTGGGGAGAGTTTTCCTTCATTAAACTTTCCAGACTGTCTAAAAGTGATTCTCGCTCCTGAGTTTTTATTTCATTTAAAAAGGAGGAATAAGCGCGGGATTTTACCTCGGGGTCAAGGTCTGAACTAGAAAAAGCTTGGTATAGGTAATCAACAGATTCTTGATTTCTTCCTTTTTCTTTCAAAAGAGAATGAGCTGCCATTTGGAGTTCAGGCTGATTCGGGTACTTCTGGATTTCGTTTGACACCAGAGCTAGTGCTTCATCTACTTTAGTGTTGTTATATAATATTTCCACCAAGTTCAGCACATAGGATGGATTGCCAGGTTTAGCGTCAATGAGCTTTTGGCCCTCATCAATAGCGAGGTCAAGTTGATTGTTTTTGAGGTAGATCCGTTGTTTTTGGATCGTAATTGGTTCCAATACTCCATAATACTTTTCTGCCCTATCGAGCACCACTAATGCTTTTTCCAGCTCATTGGCAGTCAAGTAGATTGAAGCTAAATCTAAATTATATTGTTGGTTAGATTCCCCGTCTGAGGTGAGTCGGTCTAAAATTTCTGCAGCTTTTAGCGGCTGTTTCAGACTCGTATAGATTTCAGCCAGCATCAGGGAATAATACTTATTTTCACCGTCTAGCTCTTGTGCTTTAATCGAAAAGGGTAATGCTTTGGTAGGGTCGTTGGCTTTGACCAAGACTTCTGCAAGCTTATAATAGATCGCGGGTTCATCCGGAGAAAACTCTAAAGCCTTCTGGAAATAGAAGTATCCTTTTTCAAGTTCGCCAAGGACTAGATTTTTTTCTCCTTCAATAAAATATCTTGTTCCTTTGGATTCATTCTCTTGTTGCTTTCGCTCTTTTTTGGAAAGAGAAGACTGAGCAAATCCAGTGATGCTGATAAATAAGAAGGCAAAGATTAGTAATAGGAATTTTTTCGAAATCACGGAATTAGTGCTAAGCTTTATCTAGACACAAACATAGTGTCTTTTGAAGAATATGACAGATTGTTTACTAAAGTCCTTCAGGTAGCTAATGGTTCAATTCTGATAAACTACAATTCTAACGATATACGAAAGGGAATGATCTCAGTTGTGGCTTAATTTGCTTGAACTCATTTTTTTGAGTTTGGAATAAATTTTCTAATTGTTTCTTTTTCTAAAATCACCAAAAGACCAATGAAAATCACGATCAAGCCATTTTTTGCAAAAAAGTTAAGGATTGGCTCACCCAAATCCAAGTAAAAACCTCCGTAGCTTAATGCAAAACCAATTAGTAGGTAGAAAACATACTTTTCTGTTTGATAAGGGATAGGATAGTATTTTTGGCCAAAGAAAAAGCAGATCACACACATGACTAAATAGCTAGCTAGAGTACTCAATCCACCGCCTAAGAACCCTAAAATTGGAACTAGGAAGAATACAACTCCGACACTTACTACTGCACCAGCTAGCGTAATCCAAAATGAATAGCCTGTTTTATCAGTGATCTTGAACCAAATTGAAAGATTAAAGTAAATCCCCAACAACAAATAGCCCATCATAAGCATTGGAACAATAAACAATCCTTCTTCGTAGCCAGGACCTCTCAAGAACAAGGGCCCCAACCAATCTAGATTAACCGAAATTGCAATCATTAAGCAAGTGCAAAAGAGAATAAATGCATGCATTACTTTTGCATACAGCGCCGGAGAGTTTGGATCAGCGGATTGTCTGAAAAAGAAAGGTTCTGCGGCATATTTAAATGCTTGAATCACCAAATTCATCAGGATTGCCAATTTGAAATTAGCCCCAAAAACTCCACCTGCATCCCTGCTGCTCAGTCCCGGGTAAAAATTAGCTGGAATCAAATATTCAAAAAACTGTCTTGAAATAAGCTCATTCGTTACTCCTGCTAAACCCATAAAAAGTAGTGGGAGTGAATATTTCCACATTGGTTTAATAATTTTTTTCTCCAGCTTGAAGGAAAAGAATCCTGCTTTCCACCAGACAAAAGGGATTATAAGTCCATTTGCCAGAAGGTTAGCAAGCAAAATATATTCAACCCCCCAATTTGATTGGTATCCTAGAAACCCTTCAGGAATGCTGCCCTTGGCAATCAAATAAGGTATTCCAATAATCAGGATGACATTAAGTCCTACGTTGAGCAGTATATTTAAAATCTTTGCGCCAGCGAATACCAATGCCTTATTTTCGACTCGTAACTTTGCAAAAGGAATCGCCAGAACCGCATCAAAAGAAAGTAAAAGTGCAACCCATTGGAATAAATAGGCTTGCCCCGGATAATCCATCGCCTCTGCCAGCCAAGGGGCCAAAAGGTAAAGAGCAGATCCAAGTACCAGCGTACTTGTGATCAAAAGTGATTGGGTAGTATGATAGACTTTCTCGGGATCAAGACTTTTCCCGGTAGTATACCTGAAAAAAGTAGTCTCCATCCCGTAAGTGAAAACTATATTCAAAAATCCAATTAAAGCATAGATTGAGGTGAATGCACCAAGGTCCGCTTTGCTTAGATAAGCAGTGTAGACGATGATCAATAGAAAATTGATTGACCTGCCTAGAATGCTACTTAAACCGTAGATCGCTGTTTGACCAGCAAGTTTCTTTAAGCTACTCATTTTGAGCTATGAAGTCTATTCACCTTTAAAGCTTGGCCTTCTCTTCTCCAGAAAAGCTGAAGTACCTTCTTTGTAATCTCCTGATTTGACACAGCGAGCAAAACTGTTCGCTTCGGTTTGAAAGCCATCTTCCTCAGGAAGAAAAACTGCATTCACGCAGTCAACGACCATTCCTATCGCAAGGGGAGCTTTACTCATTATTTTTAAAATCAACTCTTCCGCTTTTTCCATCGCTTCCGCTTTGGTAGGAAGTACATAATTTACCAATCCAAGAGTTTTAGCCTCGTCAGCACCTATCATGTCTCCGGTCATCATCAGTTCGTTCGCCTTTCCTCTGCCTACTAAAAGTGTGAGTCGCTGTGTTCCGCCATACCCTGGAATAATTCCCAAGTTTACCTCTGGTTGACCAAAACGAGCATTAGCAGTAGCGACTCTCATGTGGCAAGCCATAGCAAGTTCACATCCTCCCCCGAGGGTATAGCCATTGGTCACGGCAATAACTGGCTTGTGGCAGTTTTCAATCATCGAAAAAATATCCTGGCCATTTTCAGCAAACTTTCTGGCATTCACTTCATTTAGACTTGCAATTTCACTGATATCAGCACCAGCTACGAAAGCCTTTTCGCCTGAGCCAGTTAGAATGACAGCTTTGATGGATTTATTATCAACAACCTCCTCAAAAATGATTCTTATCTCCTCCAAGGTATCAATGTTTAAGGCATTCATCTTGTCCTCACGATTGACGGTCAAATACAGTACGCCATTTTTTTCTTCAGTAAGAATGTTTTTCAGATCAGTCATGGTAAGAAATGTGTTGTTGAGCAAATATACACTCAGCCATATCATTCACAAATTTGAGCGTTCAGAAAATGACTTTGGCGAAGGATAAAAGTAATTCTAAAAGCAATTTTTATACTACTCATAAGCGGATTTTTGGCTGTTTTCCAGTTCCTATTCCCTCATTTTTACATACTTTTGCAGAAATAAAATTTTAACTAAATTCTTTATTTTATATGTCCTCCAAAAGAAAAATAACTGTCGCTTATGGTGATGGCATAGGGCCGGAAATCATGAAAGCTACGCTGAATATCCTTGAAGCTGCCGGCGCTCAACTTGAATACGATGTGATCGAAATAGGGGAGCAGGTCTATTTGAATGGTATCAGCTCAGGAATGGAGCCAAAGTCATTTGACTCGCTTCGGGAGACTAAAGTATTTTTAAAATCACCAATTACTACCCCCCAAGGTGGAGGATTTAAGTCGCTGAACGTGACCACTCGAAAGTCTTTTGGACTATTTGCAAACGTGCGTCCTTGTCGAGCTTTCGCACCATTTGTAAGAACACATTTTCCAAAAACTGATTTGGTGATCATCCGTGAAAATGAGGAAGACCTTTACGCAGGAATTGAACACAGACAAACTCAAGAAGTCTATCAAACTTTAAAACTGATCTCTGAACCAGGTTCTGAAAAAATCATTCGATACGCATTTGAATACGCTAAGAAAAACAGCAGAAAGAAAGTGACTTGTATGACCAAGGATAATATCATGAAATTAGGCGACGGTCTTTTTCACAAGAAATTCGACGAGATCGCTAAAGAATATCCTGAGATCGAAAATGATCACAAAATCATTGACATCGGAACAGCTTTGGTAGCAGAGCGTCCGGAAATTTTCGATGTGATCGTGACGCTAAATCTTTATGGAGACATTATTTCTGACGTTGCTGCGCAGGTGACGGGTTCTGTTGGTCTTGGTGGATCAGCAAATGTCGGTGAAGAAGTAGCCATGTTTGAAGCGATTCATGGTTCCGCACCTGATATTTCTGGAATGGGAATCGCAAATCCATCTGGACTTTTGAATGGCGCAATCATGATGTTGGTCCATATTGGAATGCCAGAAATGGCAGAGAAAATCGCCAACGCATGGATGAAGACTTTGGAAGATGGAATCCATACTGGCGATATCTATCAGGAAGGACTTTCTACCAAGAAAGCAGGAACTCAAGAATTTGCAGATGCAGTAATCGAGCGATTGGGACAAAAGCCGATTAAGATGATTCCCGTAGAGTACGATAAGGAAGACACCAAACCTATGGTGATCAAACTCAAGCCGCAGAAACATCAGAAAAAGGAATTGATCGGAGTGGATGTGTTTATCGATTGGGATGAGGATAACCGAAATTTCAATGTAATCGGCGAGCGTCTTAGAAAGGCAAATGCAGACGGATTGCAATTGCAATTAATTACAAACCGTGGTGTAAAAGTATTTCCAGAAGGAATGATAGAGACTTTCTGCACAGATCACTGGAGATGCAGATTCAAGACCGCTGACCAAGGTCTGATCACGCACGACACTATTCTGGAGCTTCTGAAGCAGATCCAGGTCTTGGGCTTTGACTTTATCAAAACTGAGCACTTGTACACTTTTGATGGTGTTAGGGGATATTCTTTGGCACAAGGAGAGTAATTGATGTAAGATTTTAGACTTGTAAAAACCGGAGAAGCTGGAGAAATTCAGAAGCTCCAGTTTTTTTAAAATAAAAGTTTCAGTTTTTTTTCACCGCAAAGTACGCGGAGGTTGAGCAAAGGGACGCAAAGAAATTTCGAACATTTTTGTTTCTGATCGATCCCCAATTTCTATTTCCAAAAATCATCGACTTCGACAGAGCAAAACATCGCCAGCGTCCTATAGGGCATTGGCGTTAACTTAAGCCATATCGTTCTAGTTATTAGACACTTTGTTCTTATTTTTTCTTTTTCAGGAATGATTCTTTTTTGATTACTCTTTTCAAAACAAAGGTATTCCTATCCTCTATT
>Ga0222647_1000025_pt1 | contig 72669 bp, 73 predicted proteins | sample AntAcemetagen333_FD_179864 | JGI IMG/M metagenome (GOLD analysis project Ga0222647, IMG submission 179864) | Saline water microbial communities from Ace Lake, Antarctica - #333 | ecosystem: Environmental > Aquatic > Non-marine Saline and Alkaline > Saline | place: Antarctica: Ace Lake...
AAAATCAATCATGAAAAAAATCAATATACTCCTAGCACTCGCTTTTATATCACTAGCAGCCGTTGCAGCTACTAACTGGACACCTACTACTGGGTCTGTAGTATTTCACATTAAAAATGCTGGAATTACCGTAGACGGAAAATTCTCTGGACTAGCAGCTTCTATCCAATTTGATGAGAATGATCTCGCCAACTCTAGCATCTATGCCTCCGTGAAGTCTACTACTCTAAATACAGGGATGGATAAACGAGACGAACACCTCAGAAAAGCAGAATACTTTGATGTGGCTAATCATCCAAAGATAGAAATGAAATCTACATCTATCACTAAAAGTGACAATGGCTATGACAGTCAATTTGATGTAACCATAAAGGGTACAACCAAAAATATTTCGATGCCTTTTACATTTGTAAAGAGCGAAAATACAGGTAAGTTCTATGGATCATTGAAGCTAGACAGATTAGACTTCAATGTAGGAGAAAGCGGTTTTATACTCAGCGATGACGTGAAGTTAGAGATTACTTTAAACGTTAAGCAGTAAAGCTTGAAACCGGAATGGCAAAAACAAATTAATTAAATTATCATCCATTAACCACCACTTACAACTTTGGAGCGGAACAAAATTGAGACACCATAATGTTGGAATAAATATACCTGAAGACTTAGATTTTCACGACTATATAATGGCATACCCAGGTTGGGACAGTAAATCGATGGCACTAGTGAATATAACCAGCAACAATCATAAAACCGGGTCTGTGTATGGTGGCTCAACAAACACTCAAGGAACTACAACAGTTACAAAATCTGCACTACAATTTACGTTAGGAGAAAAATTAGAAAACTGGTACTTAATTGATAAATCTTAAATTAATTTCTACTCCTCAAACAACTCCACACTCTTGGTCTGAGTGACTAAGTCCGTAAATTTACCTTTGTACTTGGTAGCACGCACTATATGGTTATCTATCCAATGATAGTTTCCGCCACGAGGTTTACCGTAGAGTACACCGTGATGCTTAAATCCATGTTTTTTTAACCACGTATCAGTTACTTCCTTGTTTTCGAGAGTTCTAGAGGTGAAAAATGTAATAATATGTCCTTGATCGTACCACCGGTTTAAAGTTTCTAAAGCATCTGGAAAAGGATCGCATGTTACCATTCTTTCCGGCTCTTCGTTTGGTATATCTTCAGTTACCGTGCCATCTATATCAATCATATAATTTTTAATATGACTTGGGAGTTGTGGACTAATGAGATTCCCATCTGCATCAAATAAATCTTCGAGTTTTTGCTTTTCTGACATGATTACTACGAAACTACTTCTGACTCTTCAATTTTAGCACTATTTCTAAATTTTTCTAATTCACCAGTTATCTGCTTATATACAAAAACTAGAACGGCGGCATCATCGATTAGGCCAATCGGTCCCAAAGCAATCGCGGGTAAAAAATCAAAAGGATTTAGTATGTAGACGAGGCCCATAAGCGAAAGAAGAATAGTTCGCTTCTTTATACTGTAGTCCCCCTTCCAGGCAGCTCGCAGCATTTTTACAAAATCCTTTGCATCCTCTTCCCAAGTAGTATTGTATGCAGTGGCTTTCTTGGCTCCCCGTAGTCCTTTAAGTACTGCTATTGTTCCTAGTAATTTCTTCATTTCGTTTGCAAATTTATTTTATCATTGTGGTTACCGTGGCTTCCATTAATACTAAACAAAAAGCATACCTACAGCTGCACTTGGCAGTGTTTCTCTTTGGATTTACAGCTGTTATCGGTAAGCTAATAACACTAGAGCAAACCGCCTTGGTTTGGAATCGTCTCTGGATAGCAGTTCTGGGCTTGATTTTTATTCCAGGAGTCCTAAAAGGCATTCGCTCCATCAAGAGATCTAACTTCCTTATATTTTCAGGTATTGGTGTATTGGTAGCACTACATTGGCTTACGTTTTATGGTAGCATTAAAGTAGGCAATAGTGCCTCTGTAACTCTGGCATGCCTAGCTACTTCCTCCCTTTTTACTTCGATTTTAGAGCCCATAATCACTAAATCAAAATTCCAATGGGTGGAACTCGTCTTAGGTCTGCTGGTCATAGTAGGCATCTACTTCCTTAGCGGAGTAGGAGAGGCTTATTACTGGGCTATTGTTATTGGTATTATCTCTGCTTTTCTTGCTTCACTATTTAGCACGTTAAATAAAAAATACATCACGGGCCAAAACTCTCTCTCTGTGAGCACCATAGAACTAGCGGCGGGTTTCGTATTTATATCCGTTTGCTATCCTCTACTTCAAAACCTTTTTCCGCAGCCACAATGGTTTCCTACGGGCAGTGACTGGTGGTGGCTTTTAGTACTGGGTCTATTGTGTACTAGCCTAGCTTTTGCTCTGGCTTTAGAATCACTGAAAGTGATCTCCGCTTTCATTTCTAATCTGAGTATAAACTTAGAACCTATTTACGGTATCGTATTGGCTATCTGGTTTTTAAACGAGGACACTCAACTCAATTTCGACTTTTATCTGGGCACAGCTATTATACTTTTAGCCGTTATACTACATCCTATTATTACCAAAATTCAAAACAGAAAGAGTAGCAAAAACTGACAAAGTGAACACTCACCTTTTTTGTGATTGACTTCAATATAGAAAACATTCTATCTAATGAAGCGGACGTAAACTCTAAAATATTTGCTATTTATACTGTTGGCAGCTTTATGTTCTCAGAATCATGCTTATAGCCCGACAGACGCCACATCAGGTACTATCTTCACTTGAACCAATGCATTACCACTAGAAGTTTTGTAGTGATACACCAATAATACCGGCTTTCTTGCCTTCTACTTGCACCTAAAAGCAACCGTCGACCAGACTATACTGTGGTTTTCTCTTTTAGACGCATCAAAAAATCATTACTGATAAACAGTACAAGCTATTTTATCTCGCTTTAATTTCAAACTAGAAATGGTAGTATCTTCGCACCTTATGCCAAAAAGACATCTTATCACTTGTGCTCTTCCCTATGCCAATGGTCCTGTACATATAGGCCACATAGCGGGTTGCTTTCTTCCTTCTGATATCTATAATCGATATCTAAGAATGCAAGGCAAAGAAGTACTCTTTGTATGTGGTACAGACGAGCACGGTGTGCCCATCACTCTAAAAGCTAAAAACGAAGGAAAGACTCCTCAGCAAATAGTAGATGTAAATCATCAAATCATAGCAAAAGGGTTGACCGACTTTGGGATACACTTTGACACCTTCAGTAGGACCACAAATAAACTTCACCACGAAACAGCCAGAGATTTCTTTAAAGTTTTATATGACAAAGGAGTATTCCTAGAGGAAGTGACTGAGCAAATGTATGATGCAGAAGCACACCAATTTCTGGCAGATAGATACATAGTAGGCACATGCCCTAACTGTGATTATAACCATGCATATGGTGACCAGTGTGAGAAGTGTGGTCGTGCGAGCAGCCCATCAGAATTGATTAACCCACGCTCTGCTCTAACGGGTAACAGTCCAATACTGAAAGAAACCAGAAATTGGTTCTTACCACTAGATACCATTCAAGAAGAATTTCTAAACCAGTGGGTTTTAAATAAAAAAAGTAGCTGGAAATCAAGTGTTTACGGACAGTGTAATAGTTGGTTGCAAGAAGGACTGAAGCCTAGAGCTATGACCCGAGATTTAGACTGGGGAGTGCAAGTACCTGTAAAAGGGGCTGAAGGAAAGGTAATGTATGTATGGTTTGACGCACCCATAGGATATATCACAGCTACCAAAGAAGCTGCAGGAGACAACTGGGAAAAATGGTGGAAGGACTCAGAAACTGAGCTTACTCATTTCTTAGGAAAGGATAATATCGTTTTTCACACTATTGTATTCCCAGCTATGCTACACGCTCACGGTGACTTCATACTACCTACTAATGTGCCTGCTAATGAGTTTCTAAACTTGGAAGGAGATAAGATTTCTACCAGTAGAAATCACGCTATTTGGTTACATGATTACCTAGAAGAGTTTCCAGGTAAAACAGATGAACTGAGGTATACACTTACCAGTATATTACCAGAGACTAAAGATGCTGACTTCACTTGGAAAGATTACCAAGCTAAGGTGAATAATGAGCTAGTAGCCATCCTAGGAAACTTTGTGAATAGAGTGGTAGTACTCACCAATAAATACTATGAAGGCAGCGTCCCTAAAGGAACTGTACTTAGAGATAATACCGACACAATAGCCAAAGTAGACAAAGCTCTAAGCACATTTAATCAAAGACAAGGGCTGGATTTCTATATGGAGATAGCCAGAAATGGCAATAAGTACTTGCAAGACACTGAGCCTTGGAAACTAATGAAAGACGAAGCAAATAGCCAGGCAGTAGCAGACTGCATAGTAACGTGCATAGCTATCGTAAAAGATATCGGAAAGTACGGCGAGATATTCCTTCCTGAAACTTCAAACAAGATTCTCACTCTTCTCAACATCAACTCATACCAAGAAGAAATCAACGCAGGACACCACCTTGGTACGCCCGTTCTTTTATTTGAAAAAATAGAAGACGAAACCATCGCTACACAAATGGAAAAACTAGTGAAGCCTGCAATAGAGAAAGACGTCACTCTGAATGAAGTCGAAGAGTCAAGCTCTGGTACCCCTTCTATTAAGTCAGCGATAGTGTATGATGATTTTGCCAAACTGGATATAAGAGTAGGTACTATAACCGCAGCAGAGAAAGTGAAAAAAGCCGATAGACTCCTAAACATAACGCTAGACATAGGGACTGAAACACGCACGGTCGTAAGTGGTATAGCAGAACACTTCAATCCAGAAGATATTATAGGACAACAGGTAACCTACTTGGCTAATCTTGCCCCTCGTAAACTCAAAGGCATAGTAAGTAGCGGTATGATATTAATGGCTGAAGACGTCGACGGTAAGCTTAAGTTTGTAGCTCCGGGAGAAGCAACTGCTGCTGGTAGTGTTATAGCTTAAGAAAACCTAAACGCTTTAGTTAGCTATGTATAGTGTGTTCCCTTGTTTGGTGAGTCTGTAGGTTTTAAGTCTACATCTACTTGGACCACCTAGCAGACTTCCGTTAAATGAGTAAGATGAAGCACAGCAAGGCACAAAATCATCTTCACTATCAAAACTTCCGCACCTCAGCTGAAGAGATTGATCATCTAGGACCACACGTGCACAACTGTTATCAGACTGATACGTACACGTACGCTCTATAGCTACATAATTATCATCAAAATCGTGAATAAGGTACACCCCTTTATTTCCTCCGTCTAATTCCAAGTATTCCCCAAGATTCCTAAGATTAAAGTACTCGGGCAAATCCATATTTATGGTGTAGTTTACATTTATTTCTGGCACAAAACAGTCCCCAGTAAAAATATCATCTGACTTACATCCAGCATTTAATAACAATGCGAGTAGTGCGGTTATAAGCAGTCCTTTATTCATAATTATAAAAGCCTTTTCCAGACTTTCTTCCATAATAACCGGCTTGAACCTTCTTTTGTTGTATACGGTTTGGTCTAAACTTTTGATCATAGTTAAAAAGCTGATACATAGACTCTGTTACTGAAAGGTTAGTCTCTACTCCGATTAAATCCATGAGCTGAAAAGGTCCCATCTTAAAACCGCTCGCTCTCACTAAATCATCTATTACATGATGAGACGCTACGTCCTCTTCTAATATTTTCAATCCTTCCACATAAAAATGACGAGCCACTCTATTCACTATAAAACCAGGAGCATCTTTAGCTACTACACACGTTTTATTCACGCTTTTCACGTACTCGAGGGCTACTTTTACCACTTCTGGTGCGGTCTGCTCTGCACTGATTACTTCTACCAACTTCATAATATGAGCAGGATTAAAGTAGTGAATACCGACAACTTGCTTCGGATACACAAAGTTAGCTGCTATCTGAGTAAGTGGGATAGATGAGGTATTAGAAGCATATATCGTAGACTCTCCATTTATCTCTGCTAAATCTGCAAGCACCTTTGCTTTCACATCTAGTCGCTCTACTATAGCCTCTATTATGAGATCCACTCGTACATCTGCTATACTATTCGTATACTGCAAGTTAGCATCTGTGGCACTCTTACCTTCTTCTGTAAGCTTACCGAGTTCTATCGCTTTATTGAGATTTTTATTTACCGCCGCCTTAGCAGAGGCTAATACTTCATGATTGATATCAAAAAGCACCACTTCATGACCTGCCATAGCTGACACTTGAGCGATTCCTCTGCCCATTACGCCTGCTCCTATTACACCTACTTTCATTGGGGGCTAATATCTTCTATTTTTAACTGCCAACCAAAGATAAAAAAGAGCTCGTGAAGAAATACCTATTCTAAACTTCCAAGTAGATAGCTTTCAGGATTGACCTTCTGAGTCCCCTTCCACACTTCAAAGTGAAGTTTACTAAAGCCTTCTTTATTCATGGCTACCTCACCTATCCGTTTGCCAGCATTTACAGCTCCACCTGCCTCAACATCTGAATTTTTCAAATTAGAATAAACTGTAAACATGCCCTGATGACTTACAATAACGCTTGTATTACGTCCTGGGATATTTACCACAGCTTTCACTACACCGTCTGCCGCACATAGCACCTCTTCACCAGCAGATACGAGTATGTCTATCCCGTTATTAGCTACTTGTACTTTACGCTCTCTGCTATGTTTATGTGTGCCAAATCTACCCACTATTAATCCAAAGTTAACTGGCCACCTGAAAGACTTATTTATATCCTGCTCCAGTAATCCATTCCCTTCTCTAGATGTAGTGGACGACAAATCACTTAAATTCTCTTCTTTTACTCGTCTACGAAACTCAAGGGTTTGATTATCTATTTCCAGATTTTTATAAGCCTTGTGTTTTGCTCTGAGCAGCATATTTAATTCCATCATTTGGACTGTCTTATCCGCTAGTATTTCTGCTTTCTGACTACGCGAACCTCTGTACACGTAGAGTTTATCTTCTACTTCCTTACGCTTGTCTTCTATGGCTATCAGCTGCTGCTTCCTAAACTCTTTGAGCGTACTTAGGTGACTTAATCTGTTTACGAATTCTCTAACATTTTTAGATGACGCCAGAAAGTACAGTTTCGTCTTATAGTTTCTGTTTTTGTATTCCTCTAAAATTATTTTCTGATACTTACCTACTGCAAGCGATTTCTCCTGCTCCAGCAAGAGAAGCTGGTTATTGAGTATTGACAGCTCCACTGCACTTACTTCCCTTTTTTTGTCAATCAGCCGTAAAATCTTACGTGCAGCAATTGTGTGGTACTCTAAGTGAGATATTTCATTTGCTAATCCAGACGCTATACTGGTATTATCATCTATGATAGACTGTATATTATAAATCTCCTGATTGATACTTTTTACCTTAAGAGAGACCTCCCCAACTGTAGATATCTGGCTACCTACAAAAACTAAAAATGTGAAGATAATTTTTGACAAACTATTTACGGATATATCCATTCGGTACTTTGAATGGGAAATTAGCTATTCTATTCGTACTAACTACCTGATAATTAAGCACAGGATCTTGCTTTACGGCACCTTTCCTGAGGTGTATGTTCACTATTTTGGGCAATAAAGGCTCTGTCTCTCCTCCATACGCACCGTACTGAATATCAGCATACTGAGTAGTGTCCCGAGTAGCCACAGCAGACGTTAGAGTACGAAACAGCTCATTAACACTAAGTGTGTTGGTAGCAATTCCTTCATTCGCCTTAAAACTCATATCTCTTGTATTAAGATCATACCGTGATGAATCAAAAAGAGCATTTCCAACCAATAGATTTTGAATCTGACTCAATTCTGCTTTAAATCCTAAATATTCATTCAGATACGAATTATCATACTTCATGTACTCCTTACTTATGTTATTCAATAAAAAAAAACTGTCTTGATCTATAAGCACCGTCACCCCAACACCAAACAAGCTAAACTTAGCCCAAAGTACGCTATCCTTTTTCATCTTTAAGTGCATGGAGACATTCTGATTGCCCCCGCTTATCTGGACAGTAGCCTTACCACGTGTTTCTAGGTAGTCATAATCATATTGATTTTTCCAGTAACTATTCACTACTTCACTGGATATATCTAGGCTATTTTGTGTCTTTTTAGATTTACATCCGCCTACTAGTATTAGGACAGCGAAGAATACTATTGTTATGCTCTTAGTCATCTAGTTCTTCTAATTTTCGGTTCATTTCGTTTACCATTGACTGGTTTCCTAGTGCTTCATACACTGCCTTAGAATGCATATAGTATTCTGGATTTCTAGGGTCTATGGCTATACATTTTTCCAATAGTTTGATGGCCATCACATATTCCCCTTTGGCATAATGCACCCAACCCTTAGTATCCAAAAAGAAGGGATTACTAGGCTCTAACCTAAGGGCTATATTTATGAGTGAATCTGCTTTAGCCAAGTCTTTTTTTCTCTCAGCAAGACTAAATGCATAATTATTAAGTACCGTGGAATTAAACGGGTTTATACTCAGGATATCTTCAAAGACTGCATCTTCTTTATCATGTTTTCCTTGTTTCCCAAGGACGGTAGCCTTACACAAATACAATTGAGCTTTGTCAGATTTTTCTAAGGCAATCTCTAAGCCTTCATCTGCAGTTTCTATAGATTTATCCAAATTGTCTAGGTCTAGATAGGCGAATGCTAAATTAATATAAAGCTCCGGTAAATTAGGGAATAGTTCTAACGCTTCTTCTACATCCACTACTTGCTGCTTGCTATCGTTAAGTCTCAAATTTGCATTGAGCAGCTTGCTCCACAATGCATAACTGGAAGGGTCCTTATCTATAGCCTCACGTGTATACTCTCTTGCTTTATGGAGATCATTAAGTGTAGCGTATATATCTGCTCTTAATACGTAAGGTTCTGCATCTGTAGGATAATTTTCTAATAGAATATCACTTAGTTCCAGTATATCACTCTTGGTATTCTCATCTCTTTTTAAGCCATTAAAAAAGGTACTTATAGCTTGAAGTTTTTGCTGTAAGGTAATGTCATCTGTCTTGAAAGACTCCTTAAGGTGACCCATGGCCTTCTCATTTCTACCGGCCTCAGCATGAATAGTATACAGTGCATAATGAGCTTTTCCTACAGCAGAATCTTGTCGTAAGATTTCATTAAGTACTTGTATGGCTTTTTCTTCTTGCCCTGCCCTCATGTACGTTTCAGAAAGATACCCCATGTATTGGAGGTCGTCCGGATAAGTTTCAGATAACCGCTCCATTACCGACACAGCCTTATCTTGCTGATTAGTAGCTGAGTAAATAAAATCTAACCGTGTACTACTTTCTCGTTCTATACCAAATTTTGCTTGCATCTGCTTTAGAATTGCTTCCGCTTTGTCAAAACTCTTTGCATTATAATATTGACTGGCACCTTCGGTATAGTTGGCTCGCTCACCAGGCTCATTAACCACCATTTCACTAAATACCTCAGCACTTAGCTTGTACTTACCAAACTTACTATAAAACTGTGCTAACTGACCATAGTACCAATGATTATATTCCTCATTGTTATTTACTGCTTTCTGAGCATACGATAATGCTTCAGGAAATTTCTCTAACTGGTATAGTAGTTTAGCACATTGATACATAGCTGCATGACTCTCAGGGTATATCTCTAGCGATGAAAAATACCCCTTTAATGCTTCATCCTTATTCTTCAGCACTTTCTGCTTATTTGCTTCAAAGTAGACCTTTTCAAAAGCTTTCTGAGTTTTATAGTCCAATACACGCTTACCGCCATGCATAGCAAGCTCCTTACTCTTACATCCTACCAAAGATGCAAAAACTATCAATAAGACTATGTAACGGCTTTTTATCAATTGATCTGTGTAGAATAGTCGCTGATGCTAAGCTCAGTAGCTTTACCATCAAACTTCACATGATTTCCTATCATGGAATTAAACAGGCTCGCATTTTTGATATGAGAATGAGTGTAGATTATACTGTTTTCTATAACGCTATCTTCTATCACTGTATTGTCTCCTATACTTACGTACGGACCGATTTTTGTATTTTTTAGCTGTACATTTTCACCTATATAACACGGTTCTATGACCACAGAATTCTCTGTCTTCAGACTGTCTGCTACGAGTTTCTCATCTGTACTATTAGCAAGCACTCGCTGATTCGTATTCACAGTAGCATTCTTATTACCGCAATCCCACCATTCTATTACCTCACCAGGGACAAATTTGCACCCTTGGTTCTTTAGGCTATCCAAAACGTTAGTCAGTTGATACTCACCTTTTTCCGTAATTTTGTTGTCAAGTAAATATTGTATCTCTTTAAGGACAGCAGCTCCATCTCTAAAATAATAAATACCTATGATAGCTAAATTTGATTCTGGGTTTTCTGGTTTCTCTACAAAATCTACTATGATCCCTTCATCATTGAGCTGTACCACGCCGAAAGCTCTTGGGTCTTCCACTTCTTTCACCCATATAGTGCCATCTACACTCGCATCTAATGTAAAATCTGCCCTAAACAGTGTATCCGCAAATGCAACAATCACATTTCCTACCAATGCTTGCTTTGCTTGGTATATAGCATGTGCTGTACCCAGTGCTTCTTCTTGCACACATATACTTCCTTTAGCACCTAGCTTCTCAGCTACGGCTAGCAAGTGTGCTTGTATTTCTTTACCAAAAAACTGCTCATTAGGACCCACTATAAAAGCAATCTCATTCAGCGGTTCATTCACCACTTTAGCTATATCTTCTACCAGTCTTTGCACTATAGGCTTGCCTGCTACGTGAAGCAGCGGTTTAGGCACTGTAAGAGTGTGCGGTCTCATTCGGCTGCCTATTCCGGCCATTGGGATGATAATATTCATTCTTCGTTTTCTTTTTATGTGTTTATTTTCCTGTATGTCCATAGCCTCCAGCTCCTCTGTCTGTCTCGCTTAGGTTATCCGTCAATTTAAAGTCTATCTGCTCAAACTTATTAATAACCATCTGAGCTACTCGGTCCCCATTTTTTATGGTAAATTTTTCATTAGACAGGTTAATTAGTGCTATTTTTATTTCTCCTCTGTAATCTGCATCTATAGTGCCCGGACTGTTAATCACTGTAATCCCATGCTTAAATGCCATTCCACTTCTAGGTCGAATCATCGCTTCAAACCCTTCTGGTAAAGCCATATAAAGTCCCGTTCCTACGAGCTTTCGGTCCATAGGGTTTAGTACTATTTCTTCTTCTAAAAAAGCACATAGATCTACTCCTGCTGCCTGCTTAGTTTGGTAAGCTGGTAGCGGATTATTGCTTTTATTTATGATACATACATTGAGCATTAGTGAGCAAATTTAGGTGTTTTAATACTTAATAAAATTCTGTACCCCACTATTCCATAGACGGCTAAGTATACAGCATTAATAACATATCCAGTCCAGCTCTCCAATCCATCATACTCTGAGACTATATACAAGCTAATGCTCATGAATATTAGTCCTAGGACCACCTTCACATTGTAATTCACTGGATAGTATTTTTGCCCAAGTAAATAACTCAAAATAGTCATTAGTAAGTAGGCAATAAGCGTAGTAACTGCAGCAGCTTTAAAACCATATGCAGGTACATATATCACGAGTAAAATGATGGTAGTAACAGCCCCCGCCACAGAAACTAATGCTCCGAGCTTCGTTTTATCATTGAGCTTATACCATATACTAAGGTTGAAGAATATCCCTAATAACAGATTAGCAATCAATAATATAGGCACAATGAACAGTGCGTCTGGATGAGCGTGAAACTCTGTTTTGCGGATCAGAAGCTCCGCAATTTCTTTTTTATACAAGGAAACCGCTAAGAATATTCCGCCGCAGGCGAATACAAACCAGTTCATAATCTGAATGTACGAACTCTTGGCATCTTCCCTATCTGCTTGAGAGAAAAAAAGCGGCTCTGCTGCATACCTAAATGCCTGAATAAAGATAGTCATCAGCATACTTAATTTATAAAAAGTACCGTACACGCCTATCTCATAATCCACAGTTTCTGGAGGCAATAGTTTACGCATAACCAATCTATCAAAGGTCTCATTTATCATTCCAGCAAAACCAAGAATAACTAATGGCCAAGCATATTTAAACATCTTTTTCCAAAGATCTAGACTTGCTTTCCCTAGGTTTTTTAAAACATCTGTAGATACCAATAATAACTCTACCGCACTTGCCACTAAATTGACAATAAAAATAAACTCAATGTTAGGCTCAGTATTCGTCATAGCCGGGTAGTACACAATGAAAAAGACATTCAAAGCCACATTGATAACAATGCCTGTACTTTTTACCACTGCAAACTTTTTCGCCTTGTGGAGGTATCTGAGTAAAGCATACGGCACAGACTTCAAAATATCTACAGCCATAATAAGCGTAAACCATACTACATAAGAAAGATTATCTGGATACCCTACAAAACTGCCTACTGATGGCTTATTACTAAACATCAACACTACAAATACAGTCACTACTAAAAGTAGAGACGTCATAGCCGTAGTAAAAACATCCTGAAACTTCTCCGTGGTGCGAGCAAAATTGAAAAATGCGGTTTCCATACCGTGGGGTAGGACCACAAAGAAAAAACCTGCATACGCATAAAACTCAACGTGTGGAGCAATTAGCTCGGGTGTAAATACCCCGGCAAAAATAAAAATCAGTAAAAAATTAATGGAACGCCCGACGATACTGGGTATTCCATAGATGGCGGTATCACCTGCTAATTTTTTAATAATGCTCATTAACTATGCAAAGCTACTTTTACTGCACACTAGCTGTACACACATTAGTTAGACTTGTCTAATGTGTAGGTTACTTGGAGTCTTACACTTCTTGGCGCTCCTAGATCTGCTGGCCTGATAGCATATTCTGTATTTGTCAGATTAGATACAATAAGGTTTGTTTTCCAGCAGTCTGTAAACTCATACCCTATTCGAGCATTTATCAATTTATATGCTGTAAGTTTCTTGTCTATAGACTCTTGTACTCCCGGTACAAAGGCACTGATAGGAAAAGTAATAAAGGCTTTATCTACGTTTTGTACCTCAGATTGATAAGCAATCCCTACTCCTAGTTTCCACTTTTTATAGGTAAGCATTACATCTGCTTTTGCAAGGTGTAGCGGGCGATATTTCAATGCATTCGCTGAAGTAGCGGAACTTGTATTCATATAGGTAAGTTGGTTATTACTATTATCTGCACCTATGACTTGATTAGGTTCTAAGGCCAGAGATTTAGCATAGGTATGTCCTGCAAAACCTTGAATTTCTAAATTTTTAGTTTTTTGCTGAAAGCTCAGATTTACCTCTGTTCCCGTCACGCTAGTTTTACCCGTGTTTAGCGTTTTGAAACCAGCACCATAAAGTGGAGGTGCCACAGCTCCCCATTGACCAAAAGTAAACTCCATCATGTTGTCAAAAGTCATTTGAAACACCGCTGCATCTGCTAGCATGGTGAGGTTACCCAGTTTAAACCCTTGTTTTACCCCTACTTCTAAATTCGTACCTGTTTCTGGAACCAGTTGATTATTTGGAAAAATACTTACTGGTCCTACCGTGGTGGTAATATACGATTCCGCGATGCTCGGAAAGCGATAACCCTGACCAAAACTAGCCCTCAAAAAGGTATGACTCGCTGCTTTATAATTAAGTCCTGCTCTAAATACCGGTTTCCCTTCTGACCTCTTATTAAGCATAAACTGCTCATAGCGTGCTCCTCCACTTGCAGTCAATCTATTCCAAGCTTTTTCTAACTGAATATATGCTGCATAATTAGTAGCTTCCTGTATCCCACTATAGAGCGGAGAACGTGTCACTGTGTTTATAGCTACTAATCCACCTGTAGCATTGAATTTATTTTTAGGCAAAGAGAACTGAGACTGAGACTCTGCGTACACTAAGTTAGAACTATTGGACTGATCTATAGTAGGGTCTCCATTATCTACATCGTTATTTATACTCAGATACCTGGTATTCAGCGAATGAGTGAACTTGCCTATATTCCACTTTAAATAGGGATCTACACTCAGTCGAGCTACTTCATTATCCGTACCTCCACTATCTAGAGCAGTATACCCTAATTCATAGGATTCCCACAGCAAAAAGCTGCCTGACTTGCCTTGCTGATAGGTGGCATTCAGACCGTAAATAAGATTGTACTTACTCACTACCTTTCTCAGTCCTAGTGAGCCTCTCACTCTTTTATCAAAGTCACTCATTTTATAGCTCTCGTCATTTAAAGCATTTAATCCTACAGTTACGCCTAGACCATTATATGTACCGGTATGATAGGCCGTAAGGTTTGATACGGTATTTCTCACCTCTCCTTGATAACGTAGTGATTCTCTTTTAGGTAAATCATAAAACCCAAAAGAAGTAGTCACTTGAGTAAAAGGCTTATTCGAAGGTTTCTTAGTCCTGATATTAATAACACCATTGAGAGCAGAACTTCCATATATAACAGAGCTTGCCCCTTTTATTATCTCCACACCATCTACTCCTTCTGTAGGCAGAAAGTTCCAAAGGGGCTGTCCTGCATCACCACTTAATATAGGGACCCCATCTATCAGCACTTGCACTCGTGACCCTGCACCGTAGCTCCAGCCACTTCCGCTGCGTATAGTGGGCTGATTATCTACTACCTGTACACCATTTATCCGTCCTATCGTCTCCTCTAGATTCGTCGGTGCGGTATTGGATATTAGTTCTGGTTGGATTATTTCTAATGAGATAGTGGTATTTTTCAGTTCCGTAGAGCGTTTGTTCTCTGAAACCACTACCGCATTTAGCATACTAGAAGTTTCTTGCATGACTACGGCTTTGTCTCCAGGAGTAATGCTTATATCTTCATATCCAATTTGGGTTATTCTAAGAACAGAATCCTTTGCTTCTATTTTATACGCACCCAACACATCAGTGGTTCCTACTACGTTATTCTCCACCACTAATTTTAGCTGAGCACCTATTAATGGTTCACCGCTTACATTTAGAACTTTTCCTGAATAAGTGAATACATTTTGACCGAGTATTGGTAATGTCACAAGACAAAAGATTGCTTGTATGAATAGTTGCTTACGCATATCTTCGTTTAACACAAATGTATATAAACCTATCAGTTATGAAAAGACTTTTACTTATCGCTGCTTTCGCCTCTTCTGTTGCTTTTGCAAACGCACAAAGTTGCACACCAGATAACACTATCGTCAGCCCAGGAGTATATCCAGAGCAGCCTGACACAGCTTTTGCGGACCAAGCCTACGATTTTAGTTTTCAAGTTTTAGCACTTAAAGATACGGTAGTTCTTTTTGCTGGACAAACTATAAACGCAACTATAGACTCAATAAAAGTAGTCGATGTTATAGGAATTCCTGCAGGTTTCGATTATACGTGTAATCCTACCAACTGTGTTTTTACTTGGAGAGCAGTAGGGTGTGTGAACGTAAAAGGAAACCCTACCCAGTCACAAGCAGGAGTCTACGATCTAAAAATAGCAACCGTAGTTTATGCCAAAGCAGGTATTCTAGCGCTACCGGTACCTGACACTACAGACGGTTACGAACTTGTAATAAAAGGAGACGGATCAGCATCTGTTTTTGATGTGTCTAACACTTTACTCAACGTTTACCCGAATCCGTCTTCTGATGGTACATTTATGTTATCCTCTACTAAGCAGCTCTCTGTACTAAACGTAATAGACATCCAGGGTAGGGAAGTCGCTTATGAAGAAACCCTATCGCAAAATACCTGGACCCTTAATTTAGCCAGAAACCCAAAAGGAATCTACTACTTACTGGCCGAAGTAGATGGTACGCTAATTAGTAAAAAACTAGTCAAATAGGTCATAGGAAGAGAGTGGCAGAATAACCATATCTTTGCACCACTCAAATTATGGCAATAGACGCGGCAACACAATCAACAACATCTATATCAAAGCAAGAATTTATAGACCAAGTAAAGAGTGATTATATCACTGCTTATAAAAGTAGACAAGCCTCCCTAATTGGTCGTAAAGAAGTCCTGACAGGAAAGGCGAAATTTGGAATTTTTGGAGACGGAAAGGAAGTAGCTCAAGTAGCTATGGCACGCTACATGCAAAAAGGTGATTTCCGTGCAGGTTATTACAGAGACCAAACGATACTATTTGCACTTGGCCTAAGTACTGTACAAAAATTCTTTGCTCAACTCTACGCACACCCCTGCATAGAACAGGAGCCTAGCGGTGCAGGTAGAAGCATGAACGGTCACTTTGGTACTAGAATGCTAGACGAAAATGGCGAGTGGCTTCCACAGACAGACAGAATCAATATATCTTCTGACATTTCCCCTACAGCAGGTCAAATGCCTAGAGCTCTGGGACTTGCATTTGCTTCTAAGGTATATAAATCCAACAAAGACCTTCACAATCATACTGATTTTTCCAAACAAGGAAACGAATTATCTTGGGTGACCATAGGTAATGCAAGTACATCAGAAGGGCACTTCTGGGAAAGTATAAATGCTGCAGGTGTGATGCAAGTACCTATGCTCGTAAGTATATGGGATGACGAATATGGAATATCTGTACACGCCAAGCATCAGACGACAAAGCAAAATTTAAGTGCACTATTATCTGGATTCAAAACGGATAAATTTGGAGTAGGAATAGAACTCATCACTGTAAATGGATGGGACTACCCTGCACTAATAAATGCCTACAAAAAAGCTGCTGAAGTCTGCCGAAATAAGCATACGCCGGTAGTAGTACACGTAAAAGAACTTACACAGCCACAAGGTCACTCTACCTCTGGATCACATGAGAGATATAAGTCTAAAGATAGACTCCAGTGGGAAATAGAACACGACTGCGTTACTAAAATGCGTGCGTGGATACTGGAAAATAATATCGCAGAAAATGAAGAAATAGCTACGCTAGAAAACCAAGCAGAAACTGAAGTAAAGGAAGCTAAGAAAGCGGCTTGGACTGCATATACAGGAGAGATAAAAACTGAAGTGCTAGAGGCAGTAAGCTTATTAAACGATGTAGATACTGCAGCAGCATCTAACTTACAAAGCACGATGGATCCAGGAAGAAAGGATATCCTAAAAACCATTCATTCTGTGCTGAGAAACAATATTGGAAGCACAGCTATCCATACTCTTCAGGAATACTATACCAACTACCTGACTAAATACCAAGATACATACAGCAGTCATCTGCATAGCCAATCCCCGCAGAGTGCACTAAAAGTCCAAGAAATAAAACCAGAGTACGGTGATGACAATGCGGAGCTTAACGGTTTTGAAATACTCAACAGAAACTTTGACCGAATACTTAGCAGTCATCCAGAAGTAATCGCTTTTGGTGAGGATGTAGGAAAAATAGGCGATGTAAATCAAGGGTTTGCTGGATTACAAGAAAAACACGGAGAACATCGTGTCATGGACATGGGCATCCGTGAGAATACTATCGTAGGTCAAGCGGTAGGAGCATCTCTTCGTGGACTTAGGCCTATAGCTGAAATACAATACCTAGACTACCTGCTCTATGGTCTACAGATAATGAGTGACGATATAGCTACCATTCAATATAGAACCAAAGGTGGTCAGAAGTATCCGCTTATTATAAGAACACGTGGACATAGACTAGAAGGAATATGGCACAGTGGGTCGCCTATGGGTATGATACTAAACGCTGTACGTGGTATGAATGTATTAGTACCTAGAGATATGACTCGAGCAGCAGGTTTCTACAATACGCTATTAAAATCTGACGAGCCAGCACTCATCATAGAGTGTCTAAATGGATATAGACTAAAAGAGAAAGTTCCTACCAACCTGTCAGAATTTACAGTCCCCGTGGGAGTGCCAGAAACCTTACAATATGGCGAGGACGTCACAGTAGTCACTTATGGTAGTTGTGTTCGTATAGCACAAGAAGGAATAGCACTGTTAGCTGAGAAGGGGATATCTGTAGAGTTGATAGACGTGCAGTCTCTATTACCGTTTGATGTCAATCACAACATAGTAGAATCGCTAATGAAGACCAATAAGATAGTCTTCATGGATGAAGATGTAAAAGGTGGTGCTACGGGATTTATGATGCAAAAGGTACTAGAAGAGCAAGAAGGCTATAAATACTTAGATGCTGCTCCTCGCACGCTTACTTCTCAAGACCACAGACCGGCTTATGGTTCCGATGGAGATTACTTCTCTAAGTCCAATGCAGAAGAACTCTTTGAGCTAGTATATGACATGATGCACGAAAACGAACCAAGTAAGTTTTCTAAGTTTTAAGCACCGTTTACATTAAGCTTAAAAAGGGGTTTATACCAATAGATATTGATATAAACCCCTTTTTAATTAAGTGATACTATACGATTCCTTCTTTAAAGCATCTCTGATTTCTATAAGAAGAGCATCATCAGAAGGTCCAGCTGGGGCCGCTACTGGTTTCTTGGTTTTATTATACCCTCTGATAATAAGAAACATAACTAGACCAACTACAACTAAATTAATGATTGTATCAATTCAAGCACCATACTTAACTGCTGCCACACCCGCTTCTTTAGCATCTTCTACAGATGACTATATTTCTGTTCCTAGAGTCCAAAATTGATCTGAAAAACTTAATCCTCCAGTGACCAAGCCGATTAGTGGCATTGCTATTTTAGAAACGAATCCCTTAATAACTGACTCTAAAGCACCTACCAAGATTACGGCAACTGCGAAATCGATGACATTTACTGTCGTTGTAAAATTCTTTTAACAAGATTGTTGATTTTAATTTGGTTATTTACTTTAAAACTATTTCGTAAAAGTAATTAAACGTCTTCGCTTTTTCAAATACACTATTCGCAAACCTCTACAAGTGCAGCCTTATTGATAGTGTATTTTTTCTTATTGGTGAGGTTTAGACACATTACTCTGGTTCGTCTACTCTCTAGTTTTTGATACCTATGGCCTCTAAACTTAAAGTTTTCTCCAAGTGGTAATTCATCCAAATATGTTCCTGAAATGTCATCATAAGGAGTGAAGGCTTTCTCTACCGCTAGATTAACTCCACTGCAGGCTTTGGGAGATCTTAGCTCATTTTTAATCACAAGCAACATCGCTTCGTCTTTGCCAAACTCATCTTCCATTTGGAAGTGATAAAACAACTCTTCAAAATTGCGTTTCCATTCATCACCGTGTGGCTTTATTCTATTGCCGTGGTCTAGGTGTGTCTTGAGATGTGCAATCTCGTGCACTAAAGTAAACAAAAACCTGAAGGAGTTCGTATCATGATTCACAGATATGCTCAGGTTATTCCCTGATTGGCGAAAATCTCCGCGTTTTGTTTTCCGCGGCTTTGTGATTTTAAGTCTACATTTAGCCTGTGTCAAATACCGGACAATTTGAGAAGCTTTATAAGTAGGTACATGTTTCTCTAAGTATTCGAGAAGACCCATAGAGTTACTTTAATACCGCTAACAACGTGTCTGCAGCTGATACTTTTTGATCTAATTCTACTTTAATTACTGAATTTAGAGGTAAATATACATCTACTCTAGATCCGAATTTAATGAAGCCCATCTCCTCGCCTTTAGCAGCGTTATCTCCTGGCTTTATATACCACCTAATTCTGCGAGCCACTGCTCCAGCTATTTGTCTAAAAAGCACCTCTACTCCTGCATCTGTCTTTATCACGGCTGTAGTACGTTCATTTTCTGTGCTGCTTTTCGGATGCCAAGCCACCAGGTATTTCCCTGGGTGATACTTGAAGTAACTAAAAACCCCAGAAACAGGATTTCGATTCACGTGAACATTTAAAGGTGACATAAAAATAGAAATCTGAATGCGTTTTTCTTTAAAGTACTCTGTTTCCTGTACTTCCTCTATGACCACTACTTTACCGTCACACGGACTTACTACACCATTCTCAGTCTTGTCAGAATAGCGGGGAGGGTTTCTAAAAAAACGAACAATAAGAACATACAGCACCAATAATGGTATACCTAGCAATGCTAATAACCATTGAGGTGCACCTAAAGCTGATATCCCTAGTATAATTCCACCCAATAAAAGGGTAGAAATGAGTACGATTTTATATCCTTCTCTATGCAGTTTCATTTAAAATATTCCTCTTAATTTAGAAGTATCAGCTACTTTCTTGATAGCTACTATGTATGCTGCAGTTCTAAGACTACATTTATGTTTTTTAGACGCTTTGTATACATCGTCAAAAGCTTGCTTCATAATTCTATCTGCTCTTCTATTTACACGCTCTTCCGTCCAGAAATAACCTAGTCTATTTTGCACCCATTCAAAATAAGATACTGAAACACCACCAGCATTTGCTAGAATATCTGGGACCACCATTATATCCTTGTCTTGCAATATCTTATCCGCAGTAGATGCGGTAGGGCCATTGGCACCTTCCACTATTAACTTAGCTCTGATACGACCGGCATTTTCTTCAGTGATCTGATCTTCTAATGCGGCAGGCACTAATATGTCTACGTCTAACTCTAGAAGTGCTTCATTGGTAATCATCTTACCACCCTTATATCCTTCTAAGCTCCTATTTATCAATACATACTCTATCGCCTCTTCTACGTTTAATCCATCTGGATTATAATATGCACCAGATATATCAGAAATAGCAACAATAGTGACACCTTGCTGCTCTATCAGCTTAGCAGATATACTTCCTACATTACCAAAACCCTGAACCGCACAAGTGCACTCTGTAGGGTTTAGCTTTAACTTAGCCATAGCACTTCTGGTGGACACCATTACGCCTCTACCTGTAGCTTCCATTCTTCCAAGAGAACCTCCTAACACTAGCGGCTTACCTGTAACTACTGCTGGAGACGCCTGACCTGTAAGTTTGGAATATTCGTCCATAATCCAAGCCATAGTCTGCGGATTAGTTCCCATATCTGGAGCTGGTATATCTTTTTCTGGTCCAAAAACATCACGCATAGCACCTGTAAAAGCTCTGGTGAGCCTTTCTAACTCTCCGTCTGACATGGTGCGTGGATCACACTGTATTCCTCCTTTAGCACCGCCGTAAGGAATACCTACTACAGCACATTTCCATGTCATCCAAGCTGCTAAAGCTTTGACTTCGTCTAGGTTTACTCCCATAGAATATCGGATACCTCCCTTACTAGGACCTAGTTTAGATGAATGCACTACTCGGTATCCTTGAAATACCTGCACTTTACCATCGTCCATAGTTACTGGAAGACTTACTATTACTGCCTTTTCAGGAGATTTGAGGGCATTATATGTAGCCTCATCTAACCCTAGAATCGTTGCAGCCTCGTCAAATCTCTGCATCATTGATTCCAAAGGGTTCAGGTGATCTACAATCGGAGCTGGTTCTTTGAACTTTAAAGTCATTGTGATAGCGTTTTTGTTAAGTATTATTATGGTGGCAAATGTACCCAATCTTACGAATGGTGATTAAATGATATTTGTCTTTTTTCATCATACTAAGAACAATATGACCAAATAAGGCAACGCAGAGAGATAAATAGAGTCTATTCTGTCTAAAACTCCACCATGCCCTGGCAATATGTCTCCACTATCTTTTACTCCAAGTTTTCGTTTCATGTAAGATTCTACAAAATCGCCAACTATTGCAAAGAAAATTACAACAGCAGATACTACGTATGCTTGTACGGGCAACTCTAACCAGTAGGTGTTTAGTAGACTCATAGCTACCACCGTAACCACTGCTCCACCAGCAGTTCCTTCTACGGTCTTCTTAGGCGAAACTTTCGGAAAAACAGGAGTCTTACCTATTGCCTTACCCACGACATATGCCATAGAATCATATAACCATATAGTGATAAAGTAAAACAAAACATACTCTATATTGAGGGACTTATTTTGCATAAACCATGTGGCCAAAGCAATCAAAGGGATAGCTAAATATAATGTGCCACTTATGAAGTTAACAATTTTAGTCCCCCGTAACTCTGAGTAGGTCAGATACAAACAAGCCCACTGAATCAGTAACATAATTATATAAGCAGTGATATCTAACTCTCTGGACCCCACAAATGTCAAATATAAAATCACCCCAGCAAATACTGCCGGATTTACCCACAGGTGTTGACTGGATGTTTTTTTAGCTAAGACAGCTAATTCATTGATAGACAAAAAGACAAGCAGTGCCATCAGCACACCAAAAAAGGGCGAACCCAAAAGGGCTCCGCCCACCATAAGAGCAACATAAAGTGCTCCAAAAATGATACGCAAGCTTAAATTAGACATAAAAGTTTTCTGTTTTAGTAGAACTGTTTTTTTGAATGTAGACAAAGAGAGCTACTCCTATTGCTATAAGTACGCCGCTGACTAGGGTAGGAATATTCGCTCCTTCTTCTATAGCCTTAGCGTAATCACCGTCTGTAATAAAGTAAAGCTGTGCTACAGCTAATGTGTTATTTAGAAAGTGTGCAATAACAGACGTCCATATAGAGCCACTCCAGTACGCGGCATAGCCAAACACAACTGCTAAAAAAAACATAGGAATGAATTTCATAAACTGAAGATGTATCAAGCTAAATATAACTGCCGTAATGAAAATAGCTAAGTGCATGTTTTTAAACAACCCATTGAAAACATTCATGAGAAAACCGCGAAAGAATATCTCCTCTGCTATAGCAGGCATAAGTGCCATAAAAAGAATACTAGTGATAAATGAAGCCGTATTCTTCTCTCCTATCATGGCTTCATACATGCCATTATTGGTATTTTCCTGCATTTGTAGCCATTCATAAAACTCAGGCCACTGACTAAAGTCTATCAGTTTATTAGCTTCCAGCATCAGCCCCATAAGCGGCACACATACTAGTACGAAAACTATGGACAACACAAACCAAACTCTATTTTTAGGCCAGTTAAGCGACAAGAAGCGGACTGGAGCCGCCTTTATGAATATACACGCTAATAAAGCAGCGGCTATTAGAGGTAGCGAAGAGCTTATAAAAACGAATAATTTAAGAACAATTGGATGCGTTTTTAAACCGTCTAATAAGCCACTCATCTCACTGAGAGATGCCACTTCTCCGAAAACTAAATATGAACATAAAACTGAGGCTAGACCAGCAAAAACAAGAGCGGCTCCGAAAAAGAAAATGATACCAAGTACCAAATGAAATAAAGCATGCACTCTATCAGGTCGAAGATTAATGGTTTCCTTATCTTTGAAGTCTTCTAAATGGTCCATTCCTTTTATTTTGGGCAAATATGGTAAAAATAGGTAACATAGAACTCGGCGACTTTCCACTACTCCTTGCTCCGATGGAGGATGTAAGTGACCCTCCTTTTCGTGCAGTGTGCAAGGAAAACGGGGCAGATGTAATGTATACGGAGTTTATCTCCAGTGAGGGACTCATACGTGATGCTGCTAAAAGCACTCAAAAACTCGACATATTCGAATATGAGCGTCCCATAGGCATTCAAATATTCGGCTATGACATCGAATCTATGAAAGAGGCCACAGAAATCACTGCTTCTGCTAATCCTGACCTGATAGACATCAACTATGGCTGTCCTGTAAAAAAAGTAGCTTGCAAAGGAGCGGGAGCTGGCATACTTCAAGATATTCCTAAAATGGTGCAGATGACTTCTGAAATAGTAAAAAGCACGTCACTTCCTGTTACTGTAAAGACTAGGCTGGGGTGGGATGACGATACTAAATACATAGAAGACGTGGCTGAAAGACTACAAGACGTAGGTATTAAAGCACTCAGCATCCATGGACGTACGCGTAAGCAGATGTATAAAGGTGAGGCAGACTGGTCTTTAATTGGTAAAATAAAAGAAAATCCTCGTATTAAAATTCCCATATTTGGCAATGGCGATATAGATAGTCCTGAAAAAGCCAGACTATATAAAGAAAGATATAATGTAGATGGGATTATGATAGGAAGAGCTTCTATAGGCTATCCCTGGATATTTAATGAAATAAAACATTACCTAGCTACGGGAGAAATGCTAGATCCACCTACTATAGCTCAACGTGTAGAAGTTTGCAAAAAGCACTTTTCATTCAGTATGAGATGGAAAGGAGATGTACTCGGTATCGTAGAAATGAGAAGACACTACAGCAACTATTTTAGAGGTGTATCTCACTTTAAAGAATACCGCACAAGACTAGTCAGCACTATGGATGAAAACGAGATTTATTCAATCCTAGCGGAGGTTGAAGCTACTTTCTCTCAGTATGAGTTCGCGTAGGGACTTATATTCCTTGGTATATTAAAAGGTTGGCAAACATTCGATATTTCAAGACCACAATAAAATACTCGCCAACTTAATGACACTTTTCGCATAGGCGGAATACTCCGCCTACCACAGCAAAAACTAGAAGTAGAATCATTACAGAGATAAACAGGAAAAACCCACTTGCAAATCCAAGTATAAAAACGGAATAATTAGGGCTATCTTGATTCTAGTAACACCAGAAGCTACAGCTCCGGTTAACAAAGAAAATAGTAGAATGTAAAGTAAAACACCAAAAAGAGAATGAAGAACCATTGCTATGATCCCTTGAACTGCTTCGCCAAAAAAGCCAACACTAACATAAAAATCAACAAGACAAAAATGAAACTCCTCCAAAACCCATGTCCGGTATCATTAGAGTTTTTGCCTACTAAAAAAGCTATGACTATTGCCATAACAAGATAAATATACATCCTCATTAGTTATTTAAATGGCTACGCCAGCTTTCTAGCATTTTTTCTTTAAGCACTCGTGGAAATTTTCCCTGAGCACCTTCCTTTCCGTTTATACGCAGCCAATCATAAAACCGACTGCTAGGCAGTAGATTTACCATCACGTTTTTTAAAGCTGCAGACCGTTCTACTCTATAATCATCGTTTAGCACTTTGAGAGTCATATCCAGTTTATCTCTTATTTCTTGTTCCTTGCCATACAACCTGCTGTCTTCGCAAGAAATAAACCACTCATGAGCAAAGAACCCTTGGTATGGAACACCACACACTGTAAACTCATCCATGGCTATATCATACTCGTTAGAAACTAGCTCAATAGCCTTATTCATGTTATCTACGGACAGGTGCTCTCCACATAAAGAAAGAAAATGCTTCGTGCGTCCAGTGACTTTGATTTCACACCTATCTAAGTTAGTGAATTTAATAGTATCTCCTATCAAATAACGCCACGCACCACTACACGTAGAGATAAGTAAGGCGTACTCGTCTTTTAGATTTACCTCAGACAATGTCACCACTGAAGCAGCCGGTTTTAAATCGCCACTCTCTGTGAAATTATCCGAATTAAAAGGCACAAACTCGAAGTATATACCATTTCTAATCAACAGTCTCATACCGTCCTCATTATCCACTCTGGTCTGGTAGGCGATGAAACCTTCAGAAGCTAGATAAGTTTCAAAATATTTGATAGGTCTTCCCATCAAGCCATCCAGCGATTTTTTATACGGGCTTAATGATACTCCTCCATGAACATAGGCTTCAAAATGAGGCCACATGTCGTGAATATTATCTAAGCCATAACGGGCTATAATGCTCTCCATCAGTAGCTTGATCCAAGCGGGAACACCGGCTACCATTCCTACATCCCAATCCTTCGCTTCATCTGTTATTTTTTCTATCTTCTCTGTCCAGTTCTTTTCTTTTCGAATATGGATTCCCGGTTTCGACAATCTTTGAAAAAGAATAGGAAGGCTTCCTGTAGTGATACCACTTAAATCACCACTATAGTAAACCCCATTATACTCTAGCTCTGTGCTACCACCTATCATCAACCACTTTTTGGCTATATGATCTTTGGGTACATCTGTTTGTATAATACTCAGTACTTGACGCATACTTGCTCTTCTAATGTGCTTGAGCATCTGTTCACTTACGGGTATATATTTACTACTACCGTCTGAGGTACCCGAACTTACTGCATAATTTTTAATGGGTTCTGGCCACGTCACGTTGTCTTCACCCATACGCCCACGAGTCCACCAAGGTAGCATATGAATATAATCTCCCATACTTGCACACTCTTTATAATCAGACAATAACGTATCACTACCCATAATTTCACTGAACCTATGATGGGTACCAAAAGCTGTATCTTGAGCTCTATCCAAAAGCTTTGTCAGCGTCTTTTTTTGGATAGCCTCTCCTTGTTCTATATTAACTTTTGAGAAAACACCACGATTTTTGGCTTCAGTGAGTAATCTTTGCAGCATTGTAGGCATGAGACAAAGGTAAACACAAACTCAAGTGCAACATCAAAAATCAAACTCAAAATTTTTCAATGAAATGAAAAACAGTTTGAACGCAATGCGCATAGAATACCTACAGACAACTAAACACAATTATAAATAAATCTAAGATGAGTGAATTAAAAGAAGAAACAATAAAAGATAAGTGGTTCAAAATAAGACAGTTGTTTGAATCCAGATTTGGTAAGACACCTGATCTTAGTGCCATACTATATGTAGTAGGTATGCGAGAACTGGGCATGCATCAGGATAAGTTTAAAAAAGAGGAAAAAGTCCAACTCATGCACATCGCTACCTGTCGTATATTGAGTACGTCTGGCCACTACCGACTGGTCGGCAAAGACGAAAACGAATGGCCGGTGTGGGAACTCGTAGAAAAACTACCTAACCAAGATATGATGGAACAAGAGATGTATATGAGACATCACATTGTTAATTATTTTGAAGAGGAGGAGTTGATATAGCCAAAGGCAAGATTAAGTCAAAACTTAAGTTTAAGGGGTTCTAAATCCAACATGAACTTGCTTACTTATGTACTATGTCGGACTTGATTTATACTGTTTATAGTCGCAACAAGGGCATAAGTCAACCACCCTATTCCCCAATAGTATGTTTTTTGGAATAACCACCCAACTACGCAAACGAACAAACTAAAGTTTGACAGCGAACTCTTAGTTTTTTTGGACTGACCGCTTACCGTGAATACCCCTGAAAGCATTTAAATATTCTTTTTGGCGTACCTCCAGCGGATATGAAATAGATTTTATACCACGTGATAATCAAGTATCTATCGAGGTGAAGTCTTCCAATAATGTAAGCAGCCGTCACCTAAAAGGACTAAAAGGCTTTCATGAGGAGTACACTATACCAATGAAAACCGTGGGTTATAAGGGACCATATACTCGGCTAGTTGGAGATGTATACATACTCACTTAGCGAAAAATATTAGATAAACTGTGGTCTAGTAACATATTATAGCTCTTCACATTTTCCACAACACTTGTTGGCTCATTTTTATCAAATAACTTTGCCCAATTTTAAACTAGAATGCCAAAAGATAGTAGTATTAAGCACGTCCTCATCATCGGTAGTGGACCCATCATCATCGGACAAGCCTGCGAATTTGACTACTCCGGTAGTCAAGCTGCTCAAAGTCTTAGAGAAGAGGGTATAGAAGTATCTCTGATTAACTCTAATCCTGCTACCATAATGACTGACCCAAGCATGGCAGAGAATATCTATTTGCTTCCCATGAATATGGCCAGTATAGAGCAAATACTTACTGAACAGCCTGGTCTTACTCATGTACTTCCTACTATGGGGGGGCAAACCGCTCTTAATCTCGCTATAGAGGCGGAAGAATTAGGTCTATGGGAAAAATACAACGTAAAAATAATAGGTGTAGACATAGCCGCCATAGAAAAGACCGAAAACAGAGATCTTTTTCGCTCTTTTATGATCGAGCTTAACATTCCTATAGCACGATCTAAAATAGCCAACTCTTACTTAGAAGCAAAAGAGGTAGCACAAGAGATAGGTTTCCCACTCGTAATCAGACCCTCATTTACTATGGGTGGATACGGTGGTGGATTCGTACACAAGAAAGAAGAATTTGACGAAGCAGTAAAACGCGGGCTAGAAGCTTCGCCTACTCATGAGGTATTAGTGGAAGAAGCTGTCTTAGGTTGGAAAGAATACGAGTTAGAACTGCTCCGAGACGCCAATGACAACATAGCCGTAATTTGTACTATAGAAAACTTTGACCCTATGGGCATCCATACTGGAGAGAGTATCACCGTAGCTCCAGCTATGACACTCAGCGATACTTGCTTCCAACAAATGCGTGACATGGCCTTTGATATGATGCGAAATTTAGGAACTTTCGCGGGAGGATGTAACGTTCAGTTTTCTGTAAATCCTGACAATGAAAATATTATAGCCATAGAGATAAATCCTAGAGTGTCACGTAGTTCTGCCTTAGCATCTAAAGCTACTGGTTATCCAATAGCGAATATAGCAGCTAAGCTTGCACTGGGTTATTACCTGGACGAGCTAAAGAATCCAGTAACTAAAACTACTTCAGCATTCTTTGAGCCAAGCATAGATTACACTATCGTGAAAATACCACGTTGGGATTTCAAAAAGTTCAAAGGTGCAGATACTACACTGGGACTTCAGATGAAGTCTGTAGGAGAAGTAATGAGTATTGGCAGAAGTTTCCAAGAGGCACTTCAAAAAGCGTGTCAATCACTAGAAATCAAACGTTTAGGTCTTGGTTCTGACGGGTACGAACTAAAGAATCTAGAGCAAATCATTCATAGTTTAGAAAACCCAAGCTGGGATAGGGTATTTCATATTAAAGATGCAATGGCCTTGGGCGTTCCAATTACTTCCATCCAGAAGATCACTAAAATTGACAGATGGTTCCTTGAGCAAATTTACGAACTCGTAAAAATGGATAAGGAGATAAAGAAGTTCACTCTAGACAATATAGATCCAGAAGTTCTGAGGATTGCTAAGACAAAAGGTTTTGCTGATGCACAAATAGCTCATCTGCTAGGCGGAGGGGTTACAGATATGGATGTATACGATAAGCGTACATCACTAGGTATCCATAGAGTTTACAAAATGGTGGATACTTGTTCGGCAGAATTCACTTCTCCTACCAACTATTTCTATTCCACCTTTGACGGAGAAAACGAAAGTCAGCCCTCCGATAAAAAGAAAATTATAGTAATCGGTTCTGGACCAAATAGAATTGGCCAAGGTATCGAATTTGACTACAGCTGTGTACACGGAATTAAGGCTGCACAGGAACTGGGATATGAAGCAATTATGATTAATTGTAATCCTGAAACTGTAAGTACAGACTTTAATACTGCAGATAAGCTCTACTTTGAACCTGTATTCTGGGAACACTTATGGGACATCATCCAATTGGAAAAACCAGAAGGTGTAATAGTACAACTTGGTGGGCAAACAGCTCTAAAACTAAGCGAACGTATGAGGGATCACGGTATCAAAATAATAGGTACCTCTTTTGAAAACATGGACCTAGCCGAAGATAGAGGGTCATTCTCTCGTCTACTACAAAAACTAGAAATACCCTACCCACAATTTGGCGTGGCAGAGAATGCTTACGAAGCTATAGAAGTAGCTCATAAAGTAGGATATCCGGTACTCGTCAGACCTAGCTATGTGCTTGGTGGTCAGGGAATGAAAATAGTAATTAATGACGAAGACCTGCAAAAAGCCGTAATCGATTTACTAGGCGATTTACCTGGAAACAAGGTCTTAATAGATCATTTCTTAGACAGAGCAGAAGAAACTGAGAGTGACAGTATCTGTGATGGTGAGGATGTATTAATAGTGGGTATGATGGAACATATAGAGCCAGCAGGAATTCACTCTGGCGATTCATCCGCTGTGCTTCCTCCATTCAGTCTATCAGAAAACGTAATGAATAAAATGGAAGAGTATACCAAGAAAATAGCCAGAGCTATGGACGTAAGAGGTTTGCTCAACATACAATTTGCGGTAAAAAAAGAAGAAGTATATGTGATAGAGGCTAATCCACGTGCTAGTAGAACTGTACCCTTCATCTGCAAAGCACATAAAGTACCTTATGTCAATATAGCGACTAAAGTAATGCTTGGTGACATGATGCTTAAAGATTTCGATATCAAGCCTTTACATGAAGGATATGCCATCAAAAAACCGGTATTCTCCTTCAATAAGTTTCCAAATGTGAACAAGGAGTTAGGACCAGAAATGAAGTCTACAGGCGAAGAAATTCTCTTTGTAAAAGACACTAAAGATCCTGTATTCAGAGAACTGTATAATCAGAAATCAATGTATCTAAGTAGATAATGTTTAAGTATCTTTTAATTGGGTTGGTGGTGTATTGGTTATTCAAGCGAATATTCAAAGTAGCAGATGCGGTAAAGCGAGACGGGAAACCGCCACAAGACGACTCCACTGCTCCGCCACCGCCAAACAAGAAGCCAAATATTGATCATTCTAAAGGCGGCGAATACGTTGACTATGAGGAAGTAGATTAAACACAAACCACTAAGAAGGTAGGTTATAGTAAGTAGACTTGAACAAACGGAAAGTTAATCAACTTGCTTTTGAGATAATATCAGCAGCGATAAAAGTGCATAATGCTCTTGGCCCTGGCTTGCTGGAGTCCGTTTACGAAAAGTGTATGATTCATGAGTTAGGACATAGAGGACACAAGGTAAAAGCCAATTGACGATACCAATACACTATGACGGACTAGAGTTAGATGCAGATCTTCGGCTAGATATTCTTGTAGATGACTTAATAGTAGTGGAGATAAAAGCCGTACAGGATATTCACCCAATCCACCAGGCTCAAGTCCTTAGTTACATGCAGTTACTTAAACTGCCGAAAGGAATACTTATCAATTTCCATACATCCAAGATAGTAGATGCTGCCGAACATTTTGTAAATCAGATATTTAAAGAACTTCCAGCTTAAAGTTTTGTCACAGAAAAAAAACTTACTTTTCTTACATCCCCGACTGTCCAGCTATCAAATTATTTGCCCTTGGCAAATTCACCCTTACCTAAACTTACCTTCTTAGTGGTTTTCTTTCCTAAAAAAACCAATAGTAATCCTGGTTATTCACTAGCCTTTCGTCACTTAATCGATTTTGCACTTCTACTTTTTCTTCAGGGGAGGAGAGTGCTATTATGATTTGGGCACCAAGAAAATCTTGCTCATTATCTGACTTTAGTGCCACTCCGTAGATGTCTTTTCCTATCTTCTTTTCATTGTTGGTAATCCAAGTGAAAGCAACATTCCTTTCCAAAAGTTCTTTGGCAATTAGCTTTCCCTTTTTGCCAGCTCCCCACAGGACTGCTGTTTTATTCCTATCTCTATGAAGTTCTAAAAAATAATGCACCTTGAGTGGCAAATACGCCATTGGGAAATACTGCTCCTCATTCCTAGACACTCTAGTTTCACTATCCCTCCAGTGATGAACTACTTCGTTTAACCTTATAATCTTGAGTTTGTGTTTTAATATTCTAAAAGCCAAATCGTAGTCCTCCGGCATAAAACCCGAAGTAAATCCTCCTATTTGTTCAAAATCAGAACGATTCATCATCCAAGCAGATGAAGGTATAGGACACTCACGATATACGTCTCGCCAAAAACTCCCAGACTCCATTAGACCATTAAGCCAGTCTGTGTATTTCTGAAAACCCTCACCCACTTCGCGTTCATCACAGAAGTAACTCACCTTTCCCGTCACCACAGAACCCTCAGTCATTGCTTCAGCCATGCATTTTAGCTTGTTTGCGGGCATCAGATCGTCTGCGTCCATTCTGTGTATGAAATCGCCATTAGATAACTCATACGCCTTTTGAAGAGCAGCTACTATTCCAACTCCGTCGCTTCTAGCTACACGTATACTGTCATGCTTATCCGCATATTCTGTTAATATGGCCTCTGAAGCGTCTGTACTGCCGTCATTCACTGCTATCAACTCCCAGTCAATTTGCGTCTGTGCCAAGATAGAATCCAAACACGATTTTAGATATGGACCAGCATTTTTCACTGGCATTAGTATACTTATCAAAAGGACTTCAATTTGACGCAAGTTTATGAAACTATTACGAGAAAAGAGTTGTTCCTTTGAGGTAAGGGGATTGGTCAATTTGAAAAATTTACACCGATTACTTTTCCGGCTGTACCAATGCGTATAAGAACAGGCCTTAAATTCCAGACTTGTCGGTAATGACGTCCCGATTTATCGGGAAAGAACGTTGGAAGTTCGTGACGACACGGAGGCCAAATCCTTTTTTTTGAATTTTTTCAAAAATTCCGGTCCCCTTTTTTTAATTAAAATCTTACACAGACTGCGATGTAATTCACTATACACAAAAACTCGCTTCAAAAGCGAATTCCTACGTTCAGAACGCAAAAATCTGTGCGTACACTATACACAAAAACTCGCTTCAAAAGCGAATTCCTACGTTCAGAACGCAAAAATCTGTGCGTACACTATACACAAAAACTCGCTTCAAAAGTGAATTCCTACGTTCAGAACGCAAAAATCTGTGCGTACACTATACACAAGAACTCGCTTCAAAAGCGAATTCCTATGTTCATAATACACGCATCGGTTCGTCAATTCGTCTGGTCATTGTCCCAATTTGAAATGTTTTCGTTTATGTAGCCTGCCATTAAATCATACTCCTTCCGATTTCTAACAACTCTGTCATGGTACTTTGGTTGCCAACCAAAATCTACAAAACCAACGTCTCTACACCGCCTTGTTACACGACCCTTGTACCTGTTTATAAACGCACCTAAAGAACCTTTCTGTAGAGGACTAAGCTCTTCTTGTACACCGTTTATTTATTCATTCGTTTTTGTTTTCGGAACCTGTAGGAACTCGCTTTTGAAGCGAGTTCCTACGTTCGCAAAAAGCGTGTTCCCTACGTTCGCAAAAAGCGAGTTCCTACGTTCGCAAAAAGCGTGTTCCTACGTTCGCAAAAAACGAGTTCCTACGTTCGCAAAAAACGAATTCCCTACGTTCGCAAAAAGCGTGTTCCCTACGTTCGCAAAAAACGAGTTCCTACGTTCGCAAAAACCGTATTCCCTACGTTCGCAAAAACCGTATTCCCTACGTTCGCAAAAAACGAGTTCCTGCGTTCGCAAAAAACGAGTTCCTACGTTCGCAAAAAGCGTGTTCCCTACGTTCGCAAAAACCATATTCCCTACGAAATCACACCACTACCCACCAATACATCACCAGTATACCAAGCAGCAAATTGACCCTTGGCTACAGCTTTTTGATTTGAATCAAATTTAATCTTAAGCCCACTTTCTAACTTTATGAGTGTAGCACCAAAGAGCGGCTGTCTGTAACGGATACGGGTCTCGAAAGACTTACTCTCTCCCACTTCCATTTTGTCTGCTTCTTTCACCCAATGAATATCCTCTTCTTGGATGAGTAGTCCAGGCCGATTGAGTCCTTGGTGATCTTCACCTTCTCCCACATACACCGTATTGGTGTCCGTATTTATCTGAATAATGAAAAGTGGATTTACATATCCACCAATATTCAATCCTTTTCGCTGACCTATGGTATAAAAATGTGCTCCAATGTGTGGACCTATCACCTTACCGTCAGTCTCTTCAAAATGGTATTCTTCGGTAGCGTCTAACTTGTTATCAAAACCAGACCAATCTCTCATAATCTCAACCACATTTCCTTTCTTTTCTTTTAGCTGTTGCTTTAAGAAGTCGGGAAGCTTTACCTTTCCTATAAAGCAAAGTCCTTGGCTATCACGTTTTTCAGCTGTGACTAGGTCTTGCTCTTTGGCAATACGTCTTACTTCCGGTTTTTCTAATTCTCCAATAGGAAACAGTGCTTTGGCTAATTGCCCTTGACTTATCTGACATAGGAAGTAACTCTGATCTTTGTTTCCGTCTTTGCCTGCTAATAGTTCAAATCCAGTATCTGTTTCTCTTTTTCTACAATAATGTCCGGTAGCTACGTAGTCTGCACCTAGCTTTTCGGCATGTTTTAGAAAAGAGTCAAACTTGATTTCTCTATTGCACAGCACATCAGGATTAGGCGTGCGGCCTCTCTCGTACTCTCTGAACATGTAGCTTACTATTCGCTCGTAGTATTCCTTGCTGAAATCTATAGTATGAAAGGGTATCCCCAGCTTATCCGCTACTAAAAGAGCGTCTTTACTATCCTCTTCCCACGGGCACTCTTCACTAATGGTCACACCCGTATCGTGCCAGTTTTTCATAAAGACCCCGATAACCTCGTGACCTTCTTGCTGTAATAAGTATGCGGCTACTGATGAATCTACCCCTCCAGATAATCCTACTACTACTCGTGCCATTTTGTATCTATTCTATTATATGCAGTCTATAGCTAGCTGAGCCCTCTGTGGAGATTATCTCTAGCGTATACATTCCTACGGCAGTAACACCTATGCTCACCGCGTTGTTTTCTAATGTCCCCTCTAGCACCACCGCACCACGGATGTCTATTAATCTGTATGCCTTGAATTGACCTTCTTCCAAAAACACTTTCCCTCCCACTTTTACTGGATTAGGATACACGGTCAATTTATCTGCTATAGATTCTATGCCTGCCCCATAATTAAGAAAAAGTATGGTGTCAGAACTGTTATTCCCACATCTATTCTCTGCCGTTAGAGTCGTGGTAAATTCTCCCTTATCGGCAAACCTATGATTTGGATTTTCTTCTGTACTAGTAGCTCCATCTCCAAAAGTCCACAGGTATGATTCTGCTGATGTAGATGCATTGGTAAACGCTACGTTTACTCCAGTCTCTATCTGAGTAAATACAGCAACAGGATCTGCCAAGACAACTATTTCCTTAGTAAGTACTGGCCCTGTACCACAGTTATTTTTTCCATTTACAGATATAGAATGCACTCCTTCCTCAGTCCATTCTATAGTGTACTTATTGCCGTTTTGTGCTCTTACGTCTCCTCCACCGCTTATAGTCCAGTCATAGTCTGACGATGCTGCTAAAAACTCTACCTCATATACCGTAGATATCTTACATGCCGTATCGTCCACGTTTTTGAATAGAGGAAAACTATCTACTACAGGCCTAATAGTCACCGTTTGAATAGCCGTGTCTATTCCGTTTGCATTAGCAGTTATAAGTCGTATCGTTTTAGTGCCATCTGAGCTATAACTCACTGCATGTGGGCCAGAAGTCAAAGCTGAATCTAGTGATGCGTCTTCACCAAAATCCCAAGCTACTGAAGTTATATTATCCCCAGTAGATAGGTCTGAAAAAGTGATGCTAATGCCTTTACATACATTCGTTTCATCTGTTCCTATATTAGCTACTGGTGGAGATGTAACACATGCTCCGGCAATCATTTTTCCTTTACTACAGATGGCATTGGTCACGCTTTTCGCTTGCACATAATTTCCTGCAGCTATATCTGTAGTAGACAGGTCTGGTTTTCGCTGACCATTTCCTATGCTGAAATGCATTACCTTTTCACTGGCTCTTACATGACCTAGTTGATGACCATGACCTAATTCGTGTGTGGCTACACTTTCAAAATCAAACTGATTTGCAGCAGGAGCTAAAGTGCCAAAGTACCAGTTTCTAGTACTATCAAATTCTATGTCAAATTCATTCACAAACCAATTTGCATCGGTTTGTCCATTTACTTGACACCCAGAAAACCTGCTGTAGCACACTCCTAACCTACTGTCTGTGTAACTCGTCCATCGTACGGTGTTGGTCCCATCATCTCCTAGTCCATGATTAGTAGTATTAGTTCCTATTTCCCAGTTCATTTCTGTCTCACACTTCCACTCGTTTAGAGAGCGTAAAAAAGAAGCTGATGCATCAGCACCGCTGGCGAAACTAGAGGTCATTCTCCAAGTGTAACCTCCTAAACTATTGTCATCAATGTGCTGTATTTCAAAAAAAGGAGTATCCGAAATATTGCTAGGCGAAAACGTTACGATATTCAGGTGTGCCCAGTCTACTGTGAGATCTGAGGTAGACACTCCAGATTCGCCTAGGTTATTTATCACCTGAACGTCTCCTGTGCCTGCCCTAGCAGGTACTCTCACTTTTATCTGACTATTACTCCAAGAGGTATATCCCCAGTCTGTAGGCACATAGTAGTATCTCCCATCTCCAAAATTAGCATCTTTAAAACCCACCTTACCGCTACCTCTTCCAAAACCAAAGTTAGAGCCGTTAATAGTGATCTCTGTGCTAGTACCCGCGGTCACTATAGTATCAGAAAATGAAGAAATCACTGGTTGTGCTAGTGCCTTTATCTTTTTGTTGTTTTTTTCAGCATCAAAAGCCTTTAGCTCAATGTAGCTAGTGCCTACTGCGGAAACTATATCTTGGTACACATCATACGATATACTCGTATACGTTTTCTGTATGTCATAGGCCTTTACTGCGATAAGATCATACAGCACAAAGGACTGTACAGAACTGGATGGCTTATACATCTTGCCCGCCAAATTCAAATTAACCTTATTTTCTTCCAATAGGAAGATTCCGGATTCTCCCCTGTTCAACTCTAAAGACGGAGACACCTTGAGCATTTCATTCCCTACTATACCACCCTCAGTTACTAGTTTGATAGTCTGCGTACTTATGGTTCCTTTGAATACTTTAAAAACCTCCAGTGTGTTTATAGTGTAAATATTGTTACGCTGAGCGTCCCATCTCCCTTCTTGGTTGACTACACGAGCTTCTATTATATCAGAGCTTTTGTCTACTCGCTTCTGCAGTGACCAAGGCTCTATCATGCACTGAGCATAAGCTAAATTAAGGGACCCAATAAAGAGAATAGCGGTAAGGATTGATTTCATAAATTGTGATTTTTATTAATTGACTATAGCTGGATAAGCTAATTCAATTCACAAAATTAAAAACTTTAGGACCGTAGTCCAATTAATTATTAACATTTGCAATGCATAGAGATTATTATGACAAAAACCATAGGGGTATTCTGATCAATCAAAACATTACTCTACCACTTCTATTTTGAAGTGTGTATTTTCCTTTTCATTCTGTAAAAAAAGCATATATGAGCCCTTGCTTATTTTATCTAAAGGCACCTTACCAAATAGTGGTTCCCCTTCCTTTACTATAGCACCTGTTAAACTAAAAATCGTGTACGAACTAAATTTTTCTCCTACCACTGTAAGGTCGGAACCTATTTTAACTGGGTTGGGGTATACAAAGTGTTTATCATTAAACTCGTCAATACTGACTAATCTATTCAAATTAAAGTTTTTGAGGATAGAGTCCTTACCGCAATCACCGTCTGCAACTAGCTTTGCTTGAAAAAATCCTAGACTTGGATATTTATGCACTGGGTTTTCTTCTCTACTACTATCGCCATCTCCAAAAATCCACAAAAATGATTTAGCGTACTCTGAAAGATTAGTGAACTTGACTGTAGTCCTATCAATATCTTCTACAAACTTTGCATCCGTGCGGCCTCTTACAAAAACATCCATAACAGAACTAGATCCAAAATCACAAATAGTATTTGTCGTAATACTCACTCTATGTGCACCTGTTTCTTGCCAATTAACTGTTATCTTATTAATACCATCACTTACGATATTACCTCCACTTTCCACTACCCAACTGTAATCAGTAACATTAGTGAGCGGTTTTACAGACATGTTAAAGTTACCTAGGCACGCAGTATCGCCATTTACAAACTCTGGCGAAATCAATGCGACATCCAATATATCTACCGTTGCACTAACCGTATCATACCCTAGTACATTAAAAGCTATTAGTCGTATTACTTTCACACCTGAAGTAGAATAGGAAACTGTGTGTGGGCCTGGGCCTGTAGCCCTGTCTAATGAGGCATCACTACCAAAATCCCATTCATATCCTTGGATGTCTCCAAACGAATTACTCGTAAAGGACACCGTATCATTAGGACAACTAAGCGTTCTACTTCTAAAAAATCCCCCACTGGGCTGCTGTAGTGCACAGCTGCCTAGTGGGAGCTCAGTCATACTTGCGGAGCAGCCCCAAGTGCTCGTACTCTTGTTAATAACATAGTTTCCTGCAGCAATATCTAAAGCTACTAAGTCTGGCTGTCGCTCGCCCTTTCCTTTTGTATAATGCATCACCTGTTGATCATTATCTACGTGAGCTAGCTGATGTCCGTGACCCAACTCATGTGCAGCCGCACTCTCAAAGTCATACTGGCTTATGCCTGGTGCTCCTGTGCCGTAGTGCCAATTTGCAACGCTATCAAACTCTAAGTCTACTTCTACTACATACCATAAAGGAACGGTACTATTAGAAATAGTGCAACTAGAATACCTACTGTACGATGCAGCTAACCTGCTATCATCAAAACGCGTGAATCTTACTAAGTTCATACTGTCTCTTTTCATACTACTAGAGTCTGTATCCGTTCCTAGTGTCCAATTTATCTTAGTCTCACAACGCCACTCTTCTAAAGCTCGTATAAAAGAAACTGTAGCATCTGCATTGGCAGAGAAATTACTATTCAACTGTAACGTGTAGCCACGTTTAGCATTTATACCCCTATGCAATGTCTCATAGAACGGGGCAGACGTAGAAGTAGGTGTAGTATTTGTATGAGACCAGTCTACTATCAAATCTGCTGTAGACTCAATATAGTCTCCACTATTATTCACTATTTTTATTTTTCCCTTACCTGCACGTGCAGGTACTATTACCTTTATTTTTGTGTCACTCCACACTTGATACACCCAACTACTGGGAGAGTAATAATAGCGATCATCACCAAAATCTGCGTCTCTAAAACCAACCATACCAGAACCTCTCGTAGTTCCAAAATTACTACCGTTGATAGTAAGGACGGTTGACGTACCCGCTGTCACATTAGTAGCCGAAATAGACGTAATGCTGGGTGGAGACAGAGCTCTTATTCTTCCTTTGTTTACATTAGGATTAAAAACTGAAACAACCACAAATGGTTCTTTTGTAATACTCATAACCTCAGAGTACAGCTCTATTTCTATATCAGTGTACATTTTACTCAAGTCATACGCCTCGGCCATATGAATATCATAAGCTATAAAAGATTGAGCAGAAGCAGTTGTTTTGTACATGCCCCACAAACCGTCAAAATCTACCTGATTTGATACCAGCATAAAAACTCCAACAGCATCTAGGTGTAGCTCTAAAGACGGAGACACCTTGAGCATTTCATTTCCTACTATACCACCCTCAGTTACTAGTTTGATAGTCTGCGTACTTATAGTTCCTTTGAATACTTTAAAAACCTCCAATGTGTTTATAGTGTAAATATTTTTACGCTGAGCGTCCCATCTCCCTTCTTGGCTGACTACGCGAGCTTCTATGATATCAGAGCTTTTGTCTACTCGCTTCTGCAGTGACCAAGGCTCTATCATGCACTGAGCGGATGCCATAAAACAGCAACTAAGTAAAATTAGATTTGTAAATATTATTTTCATAGCGTTTACCATTAATTGAACAGCTAAAATAATTAATCTTTGAGAGACTATCAAAAATATTTTTCACATTTGCAGTACGTAGAAAGTATTATGAATAAAACAATAGGAGTATTAGGTGGAGGCCAATTAGGAAAAATGCTGTTTGAAGCGGGATCTCCTCTCAATATAAATTTCACTTTTTTAGAAAAATCAGAAGGTTGTCCTGCTAGATTAATATGTAGTAGTCAGGTAGTTGGCTCACTTCAAGATCCCATAAAAATAAATAGTCTTGCCAAAAATGCAGATGTACTAACGTATGAGATAGAGCACGTAAATGTAGAAGCCCTTGAGCAGCTAGAAAGAGAAGGGAAACCCGTTTTTCCGAAACCCTCGGTACTCTCTATTATACAAGATAAGGGTTTGCAAAAACAATACTATACAGATCGAGAGGTCTCTACGCTCCGTTTTACTCTGGCCACTAAGGATACTTTAGGAGAAGAAGTAAGCAATTGGACTGAGTACAAATTTGTGCTAAAACACCGAAAAGGGGGTTACGATGGTAAAGGAGTTCAATTGCTTAACAAGCAAAGTTTTAGCAGTCTGGTGGCAGCTAACGACTCAAGTCTAAGTTCAGAACACGGTTATGTGCTTGAGAAGCTTGCACAAGACGCCATTGAAGTTTCGGTAATAGTAGCGGTAGCACAAGATGGGTCCTCCATTAGTTACCCACCTTGCGAAATGGTATTCAACCCGCGTTCAAACCTGATGGATTACCTAATTGCTCCCAGTAGCCTTAGCCTAGAAATAAACGCCAACTGCGAAGCTTTGGCCTTAAAAGCAGTGAAGGGATTTGATAGTCCAGGACTTTTCGCAGTAGAACTTTTCGTACAAGCAAATGGCGGGATTTTTGTAAATGAAATAGCCCCACGACCACACAACAGCGGACACCATACTATAGAGTCTTGCTATACATCTCAATACGAACAGCTTAATCGCATACTTCTGGGTCAACCTCTTGGAAGCACTGCATTAATAAAACCTGCTGCTACGTGTAATATAGTAGGACCGCAAGACGTGAATGGAGCCTATGAACTTGCTAATCTGGACCACGTGCTAGCCATAGAGGGAGTGTATATCCATATGTATGGCAAAACCACCACCTCGCCAGACAGAAAACTGGGGCATTTTACAGTTCTGGCAGATAGCAGAGATGAAGTCGTGCTAAAGATGGAGAAGGTGAAGAGTCTGCTGAGGATAGTGGAGGCATAAACGCATATAAGACACGCTAGTACAGGTATTATATGTCAAAATAAAACGTTTTGTTTATTGTTTCACAAATCTAAGGTGCTTCTGTATTCCTTGAGTTTATTTCACCTTCCAATCAAAATCATTCTTCAAATCTGGACAGTCATCATTCACCTGATTGTCGGGATCTATGCTAATGCCCTTTCCATCTTCACAATACTCGCTTATTGGAGCATTGGGGTCTGCAGGACAGTTGGCAGGGATTTGTGCTTTAGCACAAGGATATATAGATGCACATAGCATCAGTTGTATTATTCTTTGTTCATTTTTCTAAATTCTATAATTACTCTATTTTCTCTCCTACAAATTCAAACCGTTCCACTCCATTTGGTTTATCAAACAGCCAAATGTGTCTTATTTGGTTAAAGGTTCCGTCTGGTTTTATTACTTCATACTGTAACAAATTGTTACTTAGTGCAGCCAAATTTACGCCACCGGGTGTTTCACATATTCGAGTTTGAGTATAACGATAAATTCGATGTTTAAAATTTGAACACTGATCTAATGGGCAACCTTGTGGAAACATAAACGTATCAACATTAGGTAAGCCTACAGTCAAAAAAACTGGATAGTCAAGTTTTCTTATATTCCAATTTGATAAACGCAGAAATTCTATCGTCACTTCGTTATTGGGGTCATTTGTAAAGTATCCTTTGTATTTCCCTAGTGGTCTCCACGGAATTGTTTTCTCTGTAAAAAACAGCTCTCTTGTCACAGAGACTAGCGTGTCTTTAGGATTGCTCAAGCACTCATTTATAGGTGTGCGTACGCTGAGTGTCACAGAGATCCATTGTTCCCAGCCCTTGTCTAGCAGATAGTCACTGAAGTCTACCTCAAAGCCTTTGTCTGTACGAGCATCTGCCTCTGAGCCTATTTGCCATTCGTATGTACTGCTTTCTAAACTGCCATCAGGTATATCAAATCTCACAGTACTGGCATTGAACGTATCGCTTGTCACGAGTTGGCACCATTCTCCTGGTGGCGGAAAGCCGCCGGAACTACGCCTAACTTTGAAAAGTGTATTAACTGTATCTTTTCCAAAGCACGGATCATAATTTTCGCAGTCTGGGTTGCTCGGGTCTGGGCAGTCGTCTTTGCACGCTGGTAGCAAAAGAACAAAAGAGGCTAGTACCACTATCAGGAGTTTATAGTAAAACTTCATAGGTTTATTTATTTTTTAAGTTCGGTTATTATTTCTAGTAGAGCATCCATCTGCTGCTGCTGTGGGAGACGCTGATGGTGTTGAGTTTTTCATTTAACTTTATTTCCTCTAAATGTTCCACTGGTTTTTTCATAAGTGTCCCAGTTAATTGCATCCCAGTTAATTCTTATGCTTCCATCCTCCTGCATTCTGCCGTAAAGTGTGCTCATATCTAATCCGTTCCTATCATTTTCATGTCTTGATCCTGTAAATTCGTACCATCGAAGTGAAATGTTACTATGATCTTCTATTGACATTGTACCCTTAGGCAGTCCAGTAAATCGACTTTGTTCATAAATCTTTTCCCCTTCACTGCTCACCCAGTACAAAGGATGAATTTCTACATCAAAAGAGTCTGTTTCGCCCTCGTTTACTCCTCTCCATGTTCCCATTAGCGGACTATCAAACTGACTTTGGAAGTTTATCCTCTTTTGCAACGTGTCTATACCATCATCTGATTGGCCAAAACAGTCTCTATTTATTGCTCTAAAGCACACTGCAGCAATTTTAACAGAGTTGTTTAAAACCCGTTTATCGAATCCAATATTTACCTTATTCCGTTTTATTTGATCTGAGGAGGACCCTATTTGCCAAATTATACTGTCATAGGCATAATTAGTTTTGAATATTAAATAAATGGTCGGAGTAAAGATGGAATCTTTTGTATCTACATATTCTATATCTCTAGAAGTTGACCTTTGTTTATTTTGCCATTCAATCAGAATCTCCATCTTCTCAGGATACACACTACAAGGATCAGGCTCTACTGGGCAGTCGTCTTTACACGCTGGTAGCAAAAGAGCAAAAGAGGCTAGTACCACTATCAGGAGTTTATAGTAAAACTTCATAGGTTTATTTATTTTTTAAGTTCAGTTATTATTTCTAGTAGAGCATCCATCATACTCCAGCCTAAAATGAGGAATATGCTAGTCAGTATCAATTTTCTTTTCATAATTATTTTATTTTAGTTCCGGTAAATATTCTTTGTTGTCCAAATTCCTCTTCTCCAAAGGGTAATAATCTCCAATATATTTTGATAGTGTTACCATCGGATTGCAGCCTTCCATACAGGTGGTAATTGCTTATTCTATGGTGATCTACACCATTTCCTCCACCAAAAAGCTCATAGTGCCGTACACGACACGTTTTCACTCTCGTGTTGCCATCTGGCAATCCATAGTACTCATCTATGGTATTATGTATAGGGTCACGATCGTCTCTTCGCCAAATTTTGAGCTCTATGACTTCAGATTCACCATCATTGGTTCCTCTGTAAGTCCCATAGATAGGTGCGGATTCGGGTTCATTTAACGTGATAGTTATATAAATTGTATCAATTCCGTCATCCTCTGTCCCAAAACACTGTTGATTAATTTTTCTAAAACCAATACACCTAGCTGTAATTTGACCTAGTTGACCCATTCTAAATCCAATTTGTACTTTAGGTCTAGTATACACCACTGGGTCACTTCCTATTTGCCAGAAAGTGCTATCATATTCAAAATTACTTTCAAAAACTATACTAGCCCCTTCCATAAAAGCAGTATCATCTGTACTAACATAAAGCTCGTCTCGCACTGTCGCCTCTAGATAGTTATAAGTACGTAAGACAATCTCCATCTTCTCAGGATACACACTACATGGATCAGGCTCTACTGGGCAGTCGTCTTTGCACGCTGGTAGCAAAAGAGCAAAAGAGGCTAGTACCACTATCAGGAGTTTATAGTAAAACTTCATAGGTTTATTTATTTTTTAAGTTCAGTTATTATTTCTAGTAGAGCATCCATCAGCTGCTGCTGTGGGAGACGCTGATGGTGTTGAGTTTTTCATTTAATTTTATTCCCTCTAAATGTTCCACTGGTTTTTTCATAAGTGTCCCAGTTAATTGCATCCCAGTTAATTCTTATGCTTCCATCCTCCTGCATTCTGCCGTTAAGTGTTCTCATATCTAATCCGTTCCTATCATTTTCATCTCTTGATCCCGTAAATTCATACCATCGAAGTGAAATGTTACTATGATCTTCTATTGACATTGTACCCTTAGGAAGTCCAGTAAATCGATTTCCATCATACACCTTTTGTCCTTCACTGTTTATCCAGTACAAAGGATGAATTTCTACATCAAAAGAGTCTGTTTCGCCCTCGTTTACTCCTCGCCAAGTCCCGATTAGTGGACTCTCATACCTACTTTTAAAGGTAATTCTTCTTTGTAGCGTGTCTATGCCATCATCGTCGCTACCAAAGCATCCGGGATCTTTTGCTCTAAAACACTCCGCTGTTATAAGTACACTACTGTTCAAGGCATTCTTTTCGAATCTTACAACTGTTTTAGTTCCTGTTCTTCTGTTTATTTCAGATCCTATTCTCCAACTGATGCTGTCATATGCATAGTTTGTTTTAAAAATTAGATTTGATGATATCGTAAAAATAGAATCTGATGTTTCCACAAATTCTATATCTCTGAGTGTTGACCATTGATCATTGTCCCATTCTATCAGAATCTCCATCTTCTCTGGATAGTCCGCACATGGATCGGGCTCTACTGGGCAGTCGTCTTTGCAAGCGTTTAGCACAAAAGCAAACGAGGCTAGTACCACTATCATTAGTTTATAAGAAAACTTCATAGGTTTATTTATTTTTTAAGTTCAGTTATTATTTCTAGTAGAGCATCCATCAGCTGCTGCTGTGGGAGACGCTGATGGTGTTGAGTTTTTCATTTAACTTTATTTCCTCTAAATGTTCCACTGGTTTTTTCTCGAGTGACCCAGTTAATTGCATCCCAATTAACCCTTATAGTTCCATCCTCCTGCATTCTGCCGTTAAGTGTTCTCATATTTAATCCGTTCCTATCATTTTCATCTCTTGATCCCGTAAATTCATACCATCGAAGTGAAATGTTTCTGTGATCTTCTATAGAGTTTGTACCTTTAGGAAGTCCCGTAAATCGATTTAGATCATACACCTTTTGTCCTTCACTGTTTATCCAGTACAAAGGATGTATTTTTATATCAAAAGAGTCTGTTTCACCATCGTTTACTCCTCGCCAAGTCCCGATTAGTGGACTCTCATACCTACTTTTAAAGGTAATTCTTCTTTGTAGCGTGTCTATGCCATCATCATCACTGCCAAAACACTTGGTGTCTATAGATCTAAAGCACTCCGCTGTAATAAACATGGTGCTATTCAAAGCATTCTCTTCGAATCTTACAAGTGTTTTAGTTCCTGTTCTTCTGTCTATTTCAGATCCTATTCTCCAACTGATGCTGTCGTATACATAGTTTGTTTTAAAAATTAGATTTGATGGTATCGTAAAGATAGAATCTAACGTTTCCACAAATTCTATATCTCTGAGTGTTGACCATTGAGCATTGTCCCATTCTATCAGAATCTCCATCTTCTCTGGATAGTCCGCACATGGATCGGGCTCCACTGGGCAGTCGTCTTTACACGCTGGTAGCAAAAGAGCTACCGCTAGTAGGCTATACAAGATGTTTTTCATATACTTTTATTTATTTGTTCTTGAGTTCTGCTACTTGAGCTTGCAACTCTTCTATTTTTCGATTTTGCTCTTGTAGTGCTGCCACTAGTTCTGGTATTAGACCGATATAATTCACAGAGTATTTATCTTCTCCCTCATCATGCTTTACCAGATCAGGAAAATCCTGTAATAAATCCTGAGCCATAAAACCAACGTGATTTTTAGCGGCCGCTTCCACTTGTTGGTTAGTAGATTCATCTACCTCTTCGTCAGGAGTGAAAATAAAATCATATGTGTAGGGTTGTAGTTTCATCAGTTTAGGTAGTGACCCCGTAACAGGTACAATATTTGTTTTCAAACGTTCATCAGAGGTCAGAAGAATTCCACTTGCATATACCTGATTTGAATACACTCTCCAAAATGGAGTGCTTGCATTACCAAGCCAGTAGTTGTTTCCCCATTATGGTTGAAAGATAGGTTTGTAAACTGTATTTCCCCCGACCTGATAACTATGGTTGGTAAAAAAACCGCCTACATAACTCCATCCAGGCACGCCATTTTTAGGGCTATGGCTGACAAACATCTCACCACGTACATCAAATTCCTTGATCGCGTTTTGTCCCCAGTGCTGACCGACTAATACATTATTACTCGGGTCAATCCTGAATTGACCAAGGCTAGAAAAGGTAAAACCTAATGCAACCATAAAGAGTATTGCTTTTGTTAAAATTGTTTTTTTCATGTGTTTTTATTTCTAATTGTTTCTTAAAAAGAACGCACCTCGTTCACCTCCCGACTTGGGCATTTTTTCAATCTGTTTTTAACAGAAAAATGTGTTGCTGATTTTCGGGTCCGAAAAGAGCATTTCCAGTTTTGTTCTGTTTCAAATATAGGATGAATACACTTTCCATCAAAGCAAATTTATAAATTATGACAATTTGGGGGGGGGGGTAATCTGTTGATTATTAGACGCATAAAGTTAATCTCTTTTTTGGAAATAGTAGTTTCACTTTGAGAATAGAGAAATATTGTACACTAAGGACCTGGGGTAACACGACTTACTGGGATAAATCATAGATTTAGTGAAAGAAGCCCTCGCCACGGGGAAGAAACAATATCATAGAAACCACTAAAAGCACGTAAATTTGAACCCATGGCAGATGTATTAATAATAATGGGTTCTGACTCGGACCTTCCCGTGATGGCAGAAGCAGCACGAGTTTTAGAAGAGATAGGAGTTTCTTTTGACCTAACAGTAGTATCTGCTCACCGCACTGCAGACCGTATGTACGAATATGCTAAAACCGCACACACTAAAAGCTATAAAAGTATCATAGCTGGAGCTGGTGGAGCTGCTCACCTTCCCGGTATGGTAGCGTCGCTCACACCGCTACCTGTGATAGGAGTACCTATAAAATCTAGCACTATGAGTGGCATAGATTCGCTATACTCTATCGTGCAGATGCCTCCCGGAATACCAGTAGCTACCATGGCTATAAACGGAGCAAAAAACGCAGGAATATTGGCCGCCAAAATGATTGGTGCTCACGATATAGATGTGCAAAAAAGAGTACTTGCATTCTCAGAAAAGATGCAAAATACAGTACTAGCAAAAGCTGAAAAACTAGAACACCAAGGATACGTTACTTACCTAGCAGAAATGAAATGATAAAAGTAGATAACTGCCTCATATCTGAGGATATAATAGAAAAGTCATTTGCATGCAATGTGACTGCCTGTAAAGGAGTGTGCTGTATAGAAGGTGACGCCGGAGCCCCACTAGACGAGGACGAGATCCCCATCTTAGAGAAAAATATAGAAGCTATAAAGCTAGAGATGGATGAAACGGGTTTAGAGGTTTTAGCCAACGATGGTTTTGCGGAAAAGGATCCTTATGATCAAATGATGGTCACTACGTGCAAACCAAACAAGGAATGTGTATTTGTAGTACGCAAAGACGGAATACTAAACTGTGCAGTAGAAATAGCCAATAAAAAAGAAGATTTCGGTTTTCCTAAACCTATCAGCTGCCACCTATACCCTATCAGACTGGATAAGTACAATGAGTTTTACGCACTTAACTATCACCGGTGGAGTATCTGTGTAGATGCTTGCGTAAAAGGCAAAGAAAGCGACACTAAAGTGTATCAGTTTGCTCAACATGCACTGGAAAGAAAGTTTGGGAAAGAATGGTATGCCAATCTGGAGCTGGCGGTAAAAGATTACGAGGACAAGGACTAATTACTCTTGATGGCAATAAGCTTTCCTTTATAAAAGGTTTTCCTCATTATTAAAATACCACCTGGACACCATTCTTCGTAGATTCCATTTAGGTCTCCGTCAGAGTAATTCACATTTAGCTTCTTTGAGCCACACTCATAGTACTCTATCCTACGACCATTCTGCACATTATTGGTATATAATGTAATAGTGCTCAATTGGCCATTTAAAAAATAACTTTTTTGAAGTCCATGAAGTCTACCGTTTAGGTAGTTGCGTTCTAACCTTATACTCTCTTCATACTTAACTAGCACGCCAGAAAAAGGACTGTTCTTCAGTAAGAGACAATCATCTTGTACTTCTAAATCTTCTTTTATTTCTGCGTATACGCTAGTCACTTTTATTTTTACTATTGATACAAAATAAAGCAACATTTTTTGAAACACAAAATTTATCCACAACTTATTTCGAGACCGGAAATTTAGTACAAAAAAAGAGGCATCTATAAGGATGCCTCTTTTACATAGAAGGTGTTTTATTTTACTAGCTACATCCAGTAGTAGTTCCACAATTAGTACATAAATGGCACGTACCATTTCTTACTAATGCTAGGCTACCACAGTTAGTACAAGGCAATGCATCTCCCACTGTGCCTGTAGGCTGCTGAATGGCTGCTTTAGCTCCAACAGTAGCTATCTGAGGCTCACTAACTTTCTGCACCACCTTCTTAGGAGCAGTAGTAGGGTTGTCCTCTACTTGTCTAGCTTTTGCTATTGCTAAGTTTTCTTGAGCTTCTTCTTTGGTAGGTTTGATATGAACGAGGTCTGTTCTGTTTAAATACTCAAATCCAAGCAGTCTAAATATGTAATCTATAATAGAAGTAGAGTTCTTAATATTTGGATGTCCTTCTACCATTCCACTTGGCTCAAAACGAGTAAATGTGAACTTGCTCACATACTCATCTAAGGGTACCCCGTACTGCAATCCTATAGATACCGCTATGGAAAAGCAATTCATCAATGAACGGAAAGTAGCTCCTTCTCGGTGCATATCTATGAAGATCTCACCTAGCGTTCCATCATTGTACTCACCTGTTCTTACGAATAGTGTCTGACCACCCACTTTAGCTTTCTGAGTAAATCCTCTTCGTTTCCAAGGAAGCTTCTTACGTTCTACTATACCAGATAACTGACGCATAAACTCTGTACTCTTAGAGTCGTCTAAGATTCTCTGAGCCGCACTCAACACCTGCTCTTGTGTAAGCGTGTCTATATTGAGTAAACCAGCATTACCTACCGCCTTATCTACCGCAGTGATCGTATCGTCTTCTTCTGTTTCTTCCACATCAGACTTATTACTTAGTGGCTGAGATAGCTTAGAGCCATCTCTGTATAGTGCATTTGCCTTTGTGCCCAGTTCCCAACTTAGCTGATAGCAAGATTTCATATCTTCTACAGTAGCTTCATTTGGAAGGTTAATCGTTTTAGATATCGCACCAGATAGGAATGGCTGTGCAGCAGCCATCATCTTGATGTGGCCATGTGCGTGTATGTATCTTTCTCCTTTTTCACCACATCTATTGGCACAGTCAAACACAGATAAATGCTCGTCCTTAAGGTATGGAGCACCTTCTACGGTCATCGTGCCACATACATAATCATTTGCCAGAGAAATCTCTTTCTTACTAAAACCTAAAGCCTTTAATAGGCTAAACCCATCTTTCTCGTATTGACCAGCCGTGAATCCAAGACGATTCATAGCCTCTTCTCCTAGAACCCAATGATTAAATGCAAAACTAATTTCAAATGCTGCCGCAAGACCGCTTTCTACTTTAACTAAGTCACCATTGGTAAATCCTTTAGTGATTAACGTTTTATGATTGATAGCTGGAGCACCTTTTAATGTAGCGTGACCCTTAGCATAATTTACTATTTCTTCTACTTCCGTAGCTGAGTAACCTAGCGTGTCTAATGCTAGGGGAACTGATTGATTTACTATTTTAAAGTATCCACCCCCAGATAATTTCTTAAACTTCACCAATGCAAAGTCTGGCTCTATACCTGTAGTATCACAATCCATTACTAGACCGATAGTACCTGTAGGAGCTATCACAGTAGTCTGAGCATTACGGTATCCGTACTTCTCTCCCCACTGTACTGCTTTATCCCAAGCTCCTGTAGCTGGGCTAAGTAGATACTCTGGACAGTATGCTGGGTCTATTCCTATTGGCTTGATACTTAGTCCATCATACTCATCTAAGTTATATGCTGCATATCTGTGATTTTTCATCACACGAAGCATATGCTCTTTGTTTTTCTCGTATTGGTTAAATGCTCCCATGAAGCTAGCCATCTCTGCAGATGTAGCATACGATGTGCCTGTAAGTATAGCTGTAACCGCTCCACACATAGCAAATGCTTCTGGGCTATCATACGAAATACCGCTCACCATAAGTACTGATCCTAAGTTAGCATATCCTAGACCTAGTGTTCTGTATTGGTACGAAAGTTTGGCAACTTCCTCACTAGGAAACTGAGCCATGAGTACTGATATCTCTAATACCACGGTCCACAGTCTAGATGCGTACTCTATGGCTTCTACGTCAAACTCTTTGGTCTCTTCGTTGAAGTATTTTCTTAAGTTTAATGAGGCTAGGTTACACGCAGTATTATCTAAAAACATGTACTCCGAGCAAGGATTAGAAGCATTGATTCTTCCACCTTCTGGACATGTATGCCACTCATTTATAGTAGTATCATATTGTACACCAGGATCTGCACACGCCCAAGCTGCAAATGAGATGTCATCCCACACCTTGTTAGCAGATACGGTACTGATAGGTTTACCATTGGTTCTAGATATTAGCTCCCATTCTCCGTCGTTTTTAAGAGCTTCAAAAAACTTATTTGGTATACGTACTGAGTTATTAGAGTTCTGTCCAGAAACAGTAGCGTAAGCTTCTCCCTCATATCCAGAATCATACCCAGCATCTATTAATGCTTTTACTTTTTTCTCTTCTTCTTTCTTCCAGTTGATGAAAGATAGAATCTCTGGGTGATCTAAGTCTAGACATACCATCTTGGCAGCTCTACGTGTAGTACCGCCAGATTTGATGGCCCCTGCAGCTCTATCTCCTATTTTCAGGAAACTCATAAGACCTGAAGAATTTCCGCCTCCACTTAATTTTTCGTTGGCACCACGTATACTAGAGAAGTTTGTGCCCACACCAGAACCATACTTGAAGATACGAGCCTCACGTACCCAAAGGTCCATGATCCCCCCTTCATTTACCAAGTCGTCATCTACAGAAAGAATAAAACAGGCGTGTGGTTGAGGTCTTTCGTAAGCTGAAGTAGATTTCTTTACTTCACCTGTATCGTGATCTGAGTAGGAGTGACCTTGTGCCTTACCGGTGATGCCATAGGTATTGTGTAATCCTGTGTTAAACCACTGAGGACTATTAGGTGCAGCCATCTGACCCAGTATGCTAAATACCAGTTCGTCATAAAATACCTGAGCATCTTTTTTCGATGCAAAGTACCCGTAGCGTTCTCCCCAAGTCTTCCAACAATCGGCTAATCTATGAGCTACTTGTTTTACAGAAGTCTCAGATCCAGTAGTACCGTCTGGCTGTGGTACACCTGCTTTTCTAAAGTATTTTTGAGCAAGAATATCTGTAGCCACTTGTGACCAATCAGCGGGTACTTCCACATTTTCCATTTTAAATACATCATCACCTGCGGGGTTTTTTATTACCGATGTTCGGTATTCGTATTTGTAAAGGTCTGTGGCTGCTACACCGTCTTTGGTGTTAAAACGCTTAAATTTAAGTGCGTTCTTCTTGTACTGTGGCTTTGTGCTCATTGTTTCAGGTATTAATTAATCGTTCTAGTAAAAAGGAACCCACTTGACTGCTAAACTTCTCTAAAAATTTACAGTGGGTTTTAGCTCAAAAGTACATTCACATGACCCAACATTTTGGTCGGTGTTTTCCACACACACACAATAAACTTTTTCGATTGCCCTTTTTTTATGAGATTTGCAGTGTTGATAAGATAAAATCAAGCAAAATTTTAACGCATTCACCTGAAATTGTTGTCCACAAAACTACAGCTTTCACAATACTAAGACTATTAGCATATTACATAAAATATCGTCCCTAGCAGCCTCTCATCAAAAGATGATAGCAGTGCTCATAGACCCAGACAAGGCGTCTGATAGCCAGCTAGATAAGCTCGTATTCAACCCAAACTTTGATCAGGTTGATCTTATTTTTGTAGGCGGAAGCTTAGTGACCGACGGAAGTATGAAAACCTGTCTAGAAGGGTTAAAAAAACGCACCAATAAGCCACTAATTATTTTTCCTGGCAGCCCAAACCAAATAGACGAGAATGCAGATGCTATACTGCTTCTAAGTCTTATCAGTGGTAGAAACTCTGACCTGCTCATAGGAAGACACGTAGAGTCCGCTCATATGCTTAAAAAGTCTGGACTAGAAATACTGTCTACAGGCTACATACTGATAGATGGAGGAAGGACCACCACTGTATCCTACATAAGCGGCACTACTCCTATACCTCAAGACAAGCCCGGAATAGCGGCTGCTACAGCACTCGCCGGAGCACAGCTGGGCCAGCAGCTCATCTACCTAGACTGCGGTAGCGGAGCCAATCAATATGCCTCTCCTAAACTCATAGCCGCTGTGAAAAACGAAGTAAGTACTCCCGTGATAGTCGGCGGAGGTATTACCAGTAAAGAAGATGCAGAAGCTGTGTTCCGAGCTGGAGCAGATGTAGTGGTAGTAGGCAATAAGCTAGAGGAAAATCCTGAGTTTTTAGGAGAACTGGTAGAAGCTAAAAAGGCTTTTGTGGTTTTGTAGAGAACTATAGCTCTAAGCAGGCGATCTCACTATTTTCTTCGTTTTCTATAAAAGACTGAATCACCTCTGATTTAAGATTTAAAAAATCGACTAGATTGTCTGTGGATGTGTTACCTATTCTTAGCCCAATTATCTTTGGCGGATGACCATATAGGCTTGCGAAATCATAAAAGTCTGTATCGAAGGTCACTATACTATACCCTTCTGACTGGACATATTTCCAAATCTCCATGTCAGATTTATCATATGGCCCCAGTTCTTTTACTTGTGCTGACTATGGAAATGTAGACAATATCTTCCGAACTAGTCGATACGAAATGTTTTGATCAAATAAAAGTTTCACTAAGCTACTCTAAGCTTATGTTCACGGTCTGCAGCATAAGCCAAACACGCTTGTAAATGCTCTTTAGCCAGTTCAGGATACTCCAATAAATATCCTCTTGGCTAATTCCACTAGCTAGCCACCCCAATACATCAAACACACTAATGCGTGTGCCTATGACACAAGGCTTCCCAAATCGGACACCTGCATTAATACTTAGATATTTTTTGTAGTCCTTCATTTCTTCTTATTCTTTCTAAGATACAAAATTCTTTTTTCATTGCTCAATATGGATGCCGAAGCGTTATTTGTCCTACAACTAAAAGATTAGTTCATGACAATTAAGTTTTTACAAAACTATCCACTTAAAGAAACATACTGTCAGTATATAGATAATGAAAAACCACGACTATTCTAATAGTTTGAAATTGCTTTTCGTCAAGTACATTTTAGACACGTTTATTATTATCTGATCACGCTGAAACAGTTTCAAAATTAGACTAAAAGAAAGTTTTATGCCCCGAATCCTGCCAGAAACATTATACAGACTAAAAAATGCATCTTTACTAATAATTTTTTGATGGTTTACAAACTCCTATTTCCAAGCGGATTGAAGGATTTATGTAATGTAATAAATCTTGCATTTCATTGACCCCATATTTTTTGACTTCATATGCACCATTAATCTTTATTAAACACGCGATAGATTGTGGATGCTTAATATACTTTAAAAGCTGCGAGGTGCTATCTATAAGAATATTATCACTAGATGCAATATTAAAATCATCCATATATTCTTCTGCTTTTACCGGGTTTGAAGAAATCAAAATAACAGGTCGTGTTGTTAAATTAGCAGTCTGTGCCTTACTAAGGAACTTCCCACATTTTGTAATACAAGTTCCGCAAGCATCCTGAGCAAAAATTAGCGGAATTGTATCGAGGTTTTGTAACGAGGGAAAATTCTTTGATAAGTAGCCCTCAAAATCATTGGATTTGTATTCAGACGATGGCTTGTATATATATTTACCTGTTCTACTACCACTTATAGAAATTTTAATTTTAAAGAGTGTAAGATTACCGCGACTAGACGACATATCCTTCTTTTTACAAGCATAAACAAAACCACTATCATCCATAGTTAAAACTCTATATTTTTTAGCTAGATTAGGAATTACTCCAACGGGAGATATTCTAGGCTCTTTACTATAAACCAAGCACAACTCGCGATCTGAAACTGGCAAATCGGGGAGTTGTACTAACCTTAAAATCAAACTAGAATTTTTTGTTGTAATAGGTTGTCTAAATAAATATAATTGATCCGTTGCTTTTGTCTCAAAATTTGCGAAATACTTTTCAGATTCATCAAGAAAAGCAGGAAAACCCTTTATTAATTCTGTTTTATTAGAAGTAAAGTCATTTCTCGTCATATCTGCTAAAAGTGCATAACTTATCAGGTAACTAGACCCATCAAGCTCTGAAATTTCTGGAAAATAAAAGTAGCAGCTTCTACAGCATTGAGTATTAATGCTGTCATTAAATTTTGTAGAGACATCACTAAACCTTGTGTTAAGAACATCCGCAGATCCATCTAACAAGTTAATGGATAAAACATTGGGCTTGTCGGTTCTAAGATACGACCTATCTTTTGTTCCCGCCATCAGCGGTATGAATAATCTGTCTTTATCCGACGAAAGTATTGGATTAGATAATGCTAATAATCGATTTGCCCAATCTACTAGGCCATGTGTTGACCTAAAACTATCCATTGAAACCTCACTCTTTGTTATAAAATTCAGATTGGATAAGTCAAAATCATAGATTCGTTCACCTGTATAGTGATTGTATATGAACATCGTGCTATCCATATATGTTATGAATCGATCAAATGCTATAAAAAGCAAGCTGTCATTAATAAATGTTTGAGCACAATTAACCGCCTTTCTCCTTGAAGGAGAAACACAAATTACCTTCGGTTGAATTATGCTATCTTTAGATAATTTACCAATACATAATTTATCATATCTACTGTAATATGAGAAATTATCTCCATAAATAGTTAAATTCTGAAACCAATCAGCAGGTTGTGCTTTTTGAATATTAAAAGAATCAACTACGTCAACTTTATATATATCATATAAAACAGCTTGATCCTTGACTGAAGTACAGCCAACAACCAAGCTACATAGCAAGAGTGCTAAACAACCTTTATTCATTTAACTAAACTTAATCGCAACAAACTATTTAACAGCAACACAGCCATTAAAATAAAAATACTTTTTTTCATAATTATAAATTTTTAAGGAGAATACTCTCCGATTAATGTGAGGCTAGACAAAATATCATAACTCAAAAATACTAAAAATAAACGCACTACAGGCTATGCCTAAGGGCCGATGCTCCTTCCGTTCATAGTATGTGCAAGTGATTATCAGCTATGTGACGCAAAATAAGAGGCAGTTTTCTATTGTCTTTTTTTCCCTTTATCGCATTTCACTTTTGGTTTACCCATCGGTGTATCCAACGATCTGCAAAACCATTCACTAATCATAGAATAAGGACGTGATGTACAAGCAACAAAACATTGCTCACGCTACACTTAATCTATACTAATTGCATTACTTAAAATTAGGTAAAAAGAGGTTTCTAGAGTGTCTCTTTAAAACTTTCATAAAGCGAATATGGGGATTTTTTATTTTAATAAGAATCTTTTAATAAGTCAGTATAAATCCGAATAAAATCAAGGTGATTTTGTTCACATTGGATGTTGGTTTTGTGGTGAAAAGGCGGTGTATTCGAACCTTAAATGAGGTGTGCCGTTTTCATGAGAATCCGCTTTTTATCTGTAAGAACTCGCTTTTGAAGCGAGTTCCTACACCGCCGTCTCCAGCTCAAACACAGTAATCTCTGGCAAGAAACCAACTCTACCGGGATAACCTAAATATCCAAAACCTCTATTGACATACAAATACTGGCCATTCTCTTCGTATAGATCTGCCCACTCTGGATATTGATATTTCACAGGACTCCATTTATAGTACTTAGTATCTATCCCAAACTGCATGCCGTGGGTATGCCCAGCAAACATGGCATCTATAGTAGGATAGTCCTTGAGCACCTCTGCTCGCCAGTGACTTGGGTCGTGAGATAGCAGCAGCTTGTTTTCTACTTCTTCCGCTCCAGCATAGGCCTCCTTTAACTTACCGTACTTTGGAAATCTGCGATGAGCACTCCAGTTTTCTACCCCCAATATGGCTAGTTTCTCTCCATCTTTTTCTATGACTTTATTTTCATTTATCAGTAAGTTCCATCCCATGTCTGCATGGTGATCTTTCAGTTGCTGCAGATTTTGCTCTTTAGTGAGGCCATTCTTATCTGGCCACTGCGAGTAGTCGCCATAATCGTGATTACCCAATACAGAATACACACCGTACTCCGCTTTTAGTTTATTAAAAATCTCTTTAAACCCATCAAACTCAGCACTGGTACTATTTACTAAGTCTCCAGTGAAAAATATAGCATCTGGCTTTTGGTCTAAAATCATCTGTATACCCCTACGCACTCCGTCCTTGCTCCAGAAACTACCCGAGTGTACATCTGATATCTGGACTATCCTAAACCCTTGGAATGCCGCTGGTAAGTTTTTTAATTTCAGTACTTTATTGTGCACCTGATAATTGTGTGCACCACGAGCTATCCCGTATACCATAGTACCAAAAAGTGATCCTGCGGCCAATGCCCCAGTAGTAACTACAAACTCTGATCGACTAATGGTTTTCACTCCCGGTTCTAGTTTAAACCCACTGCCTGCATACTTCACCACACGCACTATGTCATCTATCACCATAAATAATAACCAAACGAACTTGGCTATAAATAACCCAAATAAGATGCTAGTGGACCACATCATCACCTTGCTCTTAGACGGATTAGGCGACCACACCACCGTGGCTATGATAAGACCGACCAATATTAGCGGAATGGACCAATACAGTACATTCATAAGTGTGGTGTAGCTGGGCATCCACCTGCGAACTAGCAGCTTATACCCTTGAAAAACATAAAAGTCAATAGCTAAAAAAATTAAAAAAAATATTCCTAATGAAACAAGTCTGGACATATATAGATAATAACAGCCGCAATATTCATTGGTTTTTGATAGATCTACACCTAAAATAAAGCACTCTTGGATATACGGTCGATATACATCGGCGAACATTTCAGATATTTGTGTGTTGTTACACATAATATGGGAATAGAGGACCAAATACAGCAAAAAGGGTTTGCCAACTTAACAGAGAAGACCTTAGTAAACATATCTTTCACAAATAGCTACCTTTCTGGTCTAATCAACACCGCTCTTAAATCTCATACTATATCACTCCAGCAGTTTAACGTACTCCGTATCCTTAAAGGACAGCACCCAAAACCAATATCAGTGAATGAAATAACCACTCGTATGGTAGACAAAATGTCTAACGCATCTAGACTGGTAGATAAACTATGCACTAAGGGTTATGCGGTAAGAAGTATGTGCGAGTATGACAAACGCCAGTTAGATATACATATCAATGAAGAGGGTCAGGAGCTGCTAATCAGACTCAACGGATTAGTAGCTGAAGTCATCGCTAAACACAACCTTCTCACGTCAGAGGAGTTTGAAACGCTAAACTCGCTGCTAGATAAGCTACGAGGCGAGAATTAACACTAACTACTCTACTATTAAGACTGCACGCTCTTTATGAGCTACAGAGAAGTATCCTAATCCACCATTGCTGATATTATTGTTAGGGTTAGCTGGCGGAGGATCAAATGGCGTACCGCTCCTGGTTTGCTGAGCGTTAAGGTCTGCTCTAAACTTATAGTACTCTTCTGTAACGGCAAACTGCTCCACTACAATAGTATCTCCCGTTAAAACATCAAATAAAATAGGTCTCGGTAAACTCCCACGCTCTATCTCTCCCAAAATGTCATTGACATCAAAAAATGAATTAAGCAACGAAACGGAACCAAATCCATCATCATCTAAATCCGTAGCTTTCAGGGTATCGTTTCTGTAGGTTTTAAAAAGATAGTAATTCTTTTTTGTGGCGTCAGATTGTCCCTGCACAAAAACGTAGTTTCCGGTAGGGAATAGTCTATCATTAGGAGGCAAGAAAAAAGACAATAACTCGTCGATCGGAAAAGCATTTTGCAACTCTTCTCTAGCTTTATATACTTGCCCGTTATACGCCACGTTCAACTCATAAGAGCGACCTACTACGCATTGGTGTCTATCAGCAGAGACATATAATCCCGAATCATTATAATTTAAAAAGACGGTATCTCCTCCCAGCTCATTGATAAAGACAGACGCACTAGATACACCATCTGCACTGTCTTGATTAAAGTAGGGTTGATTAACAGACAGCTTCACTTTCCAAATGTCTTTGGTATTGTATATTTCGCTTTCTATTACTATACGAGACCCTTCAGAAGGTATCTCTATATCCACTATTGTTTCACAAGCGGTGAATGCAAGTGCAACTACTAGTATAAGTGATAATTTTTTCATAAATCTATTTTTAAAATTCAAAGTTCCACGTAATGGCAGGTATAATCTTGAAAAGTGTGGTTTGAAATGCTCCCGTATTTCCTACCTGGGCATCTGGAAATTTAACTAAATCTGTATCTTGTATCTCTCTAAAATACAGAGCATACGGATTTTCTCTATTGTATAAGTTATAAATGGAGAAGTTCCAATTGCTCTTAAATCTTTTGTCTGGTTTTTCTTTGCTCTTCAGCGTCACTCCTATGTCTGCCCTGTGATAGGCTGGTAACCTAAAGTTATTACGCTGTTGGTCGTTATAATTAGTCTGCCACTCTCCATTATAAAAGTACTTACTTACCGGAGTAGTGAGTGGCTGTCCGCTGGCAAATACAAATGAGGCTGTAGCCAGTAATCTCTTACTAAACTTTTGAGTGAATACTACAGAAACGTTATGTCTTCTGTCAAAACCCGCTACATACGGATTATCTCCACTAATACCGTTGATCTGACGCATCGTTTTAGCCCAAGTATAAGAGATAAATCCAGAAGAGTTTCCTTCTGTTTTAGCTACAAAAAACTCTGCTCCATACGCCCAGCCATCTCCGGTGAGTAGCTCACCGTCTAGATTTTCGTTAAACGCCAAGTCTGCATTGTCCCTATAATCTATTTGATTATCCATCCACTTATAGTAGACTTCTACAGAGGTCTCTAGCCCTAGGTCAAAGTTTTTAAATAATCCAATGGCTACCTGATCTGCTCGTTGTGGCTTTATATTTTTATTTGCACTAAACCACTGATCCGTAGGAAAAGAGGATGCCGTATTGGTAGCTTGCTGCACATACTGAAATGTGCGGTTATAAGAACCCTTAATTGCTAAGGTACTATTCAGATTATAACTGACAGATGCTCTAGGCTCTAACCCAGCATAGGTGTTATAAATTTCGCTAGATCCAAAGGAGTCTCTTGTGGTAAGTGCTGAGATGGGCTCATTGGTCTCTGGGTCTTTGGTATACGTGTACTCTGATCCTCCTATGTTACTAAAGGTAGATAAACGTAACCCGTATCTAAAGTTTAGACGTGTGCTGTGCTTATACTCATGATCTATGTACCACCCACTTTCCAAGGCCTTTCTTTTTTCTATCTGTGTCTCTGCAAATATGAGTGCGGACTCCTCATTATTAGGAGCGAATAGTCCCGGGTTAAACCTATGATAAATAACCTGACCACCAAAGTTTAGCTCGCTTTTTTGGTTTATGAAATTAGTCCAATCGGACTTGATATAGATGTCATTGATAGACTGGTCTAGACCAAAGCTTGCGTTATCTGCAAAGTTGATATCTACTCCATAATTAAAATCACTGTACACTAAAGACGTATTGACAAACATCTTCTCATTCACCAAGTGATTCCATCTTAATGTGGCGGTAGCATTACCCCAGTTAATACCGAAAAGCTCGCTCAGTCCGAGCACATCTCTACCAAAGTATCCACTTACGTAGAGTCTATCCTTATCGCTAAGCTCATAGTTTGCTTTTAAGTTTAAATCATAGAAAAATAGCTTACTGTTTTGAATACTCTCGTCAGGTGCTAAGGGAAGAAATATGTCTGCATAGCTTCTACGTCCAGCTATCATAAAACTCGATTTATCCTTTACTATAGGCCCTTCTAAAGTAAGCCTACTAGAGATCGTACCAATTCCACCTACCGCAGCAAATTTTTTGGCATTACCGTCTCTCATTTTGATATCTACTATAGATGACAATCTACCTCCATACTTGGCAGGTATTCCACCCTTATACACCTCTAAGTCTTTTACTGCGTCACCATTAAATACACTAAAAAATCCAAGAAGATGCGATGCGTTATATACTGTAGCCTCATCCAGCAGTATTAAGTTTTGATCTTGTGATCCTCCGCGGACATTAAAACCAGAATTACCCTCGCCAGCAGACTGGATACCGGGAAGTAAAGTAATAGTCTTGAGAATATCTACTTCTCCAAATATTACCGGAATTTCCTTAATCCTAGAAGTTTCTAACTTCACTACACTAATCTTCTTGTTCTCTACACGTCTCTCAATGGCTTTGGCACTTACTACAGCGGCACCTATGACATTGGCTTTTTCTCCTAACTCTATATTTACGGTCTTGTTGTCATCTAGAATAATTTTTTTTACCACGTCATCATACCCTAGGTACTTGTATGTGATAGTATACGTGCCTGCATCTAGTGTCACCGAATAAAATCCATACTCATTGGTAACGGCTCCGCCACCACCTTCTATAAGTATAGTCGCTCCTAGGAGTGTTTCACCATTAGAAGCGTCTTTTACTCTGCCACTGATACTAAACTGCTGTGCAAATAAGGGAAAAGCAAGTAAAATGCTCAACACTAGGTTAAATAGTCTCATTTTGTTTTATGATATACGCAGCAAACGTAAATAACTGCAATAGCTTGAACAATATGTATCGTTATTTATGTGATAAAACAAGATAAACTGACCGTAGCTAGACAAATAAAAGAAAGTCACATATTTGCAGCACAAAATGCTTACATACATTCTCTTCGTTATCGGTTTTGTTTTACTCATAAAAGGTGCCGACTGGCTAGTAGCAGGCTCCGCCTCTATAGCTAAAAAGTATAATGTATCTGACCTAGTAATCGGGCTCACTATAGTAAGTATGGGTACGAGTATGCCTGAGCTCATAGTAAATATACTCGCCAGTAGCTCAGGAGCTTCTGAAATAGCCATAGGAAATGTAATAGGGTCTAACATTGCCAATGTACTGCTTATCTTAGGCGTAGCAGCTGTTATTTACCCGTTAACCATAAAACAAAGTACCATCTTTTCAGAAATACCATACTCCATCATAGCACTATTACTCGTTGCCTTTGTAGCAAATGCACCTATTTTTAATCCAGATTATGAACTGACGATAAGCAGACTAGACGGGGTGGTGCTGTTACTAGTCTTTGGATTATTTATGGTCTATATCGTAAATCTAGCCAAAAATGGTCGTGCAGACATGCTAGAAGATGCTCCGGAGGAGGTGTTGCCTATGGGGAAATCTATACTCTACGTACTGTTAGGCATGACCGGATTGTTTTTAGGAGGACTATGGGTGGTAGACGGAGCTGTAGCCATCGCTAAAACTTTTGGTCTGAGTGAAAAAATGATAGGACTCACCATAGTGGCTATAGGCACCTCCCTTCCAGAGCTAGTCACCTCAGCAGTAGCAGCATATAAGAAAAAAACAGATATTGCCATAGCCAATGTGATCGGGTCTAATATATTTAACTTGCTTTGGGTGCTGGGTCTCAGTGCGGTCATAAGCCCCATGAAATATAGTCCTACTATTAATTCAGACATTGTCGTTCTTCTTTTGGCTACGGGTATGATCATATTCAGCTTAATGACTGGAAGAGCAAAAAACCAGATTGGCAAGCCTACTGGAATCCTATTCTTGTCTTCATATGTAGGTTACCTCGTATTCGTAGTGATGAGAGGATAAAATAAATGTTTATCTTTGAGGAGTATGAAAAATATCCTCTTTCTTTTTGTTCTAGTATTAGTGGTTTTAGAATCACAAGCACAAGACCCTAATTTCACTCAAAAAACAGGCAACATTAATCACTTCAACCCGGCACTCGTGGGTACTCAAAGTGATTTTGGAGTGCAGCTGAACTATACAAACCAGCGATACCGTTTTGAAGGAGGTATCACAACAGCTTCTTTTTTAACCAATTACTATTTAAAAAGCGGACTTGGTTTTGGGTTAGAGGTGAAAAGTGAAAGTGTAGGAAGCACAAGAAGCGATGCCCTAAAGGCAAATATTAATCACTCTTTTAGCAAAAACGGTTTTGAAATAAAAACGGGTGCAAATATTGGAATCTTACAAAACAGCATAGATGTGACCAAGCTAAACTTAAGAGACCCAAATGACCCAATCCTAAACGAAATAAAGAAACACAACCCCAAAAGAGGAGTGTCAATAGACATAGGTGCAGCATCATACTACAAAGGGTTTCTGCTCGCTTTATCAGCACTACAAGTGACTGAGCCCAATTTAGACATCCCCCCAAATCCTGCGGGATCATTAAAACGAAGATTCGTTACAACTATTGGTTATCACAAGAAACTTAAGACTTTCGATCTAGCCACCTTAATCACCTATCAGCAGCAAGGAAGATACTCCGTACTCGAAACACAAATCTACGGTCAGTATAACTTTATGAAGCTAGGAATAGGTCATCGCCAGGTATTTGGAACTTACGGTAATACAGACTTGTTCTCTAGCTGCTTGGGTCTACAGTTCAACAAATTCGCGGTGGGTTACTCTTTTGAAAACTTTCTAAGCAGTAACACCGCTAGCACCTTTGGCGGCATCCATCAAGCTACCGCTGCTTGGTATATCAAAGGTCTTAGTAAAGAAAAAGGAATGAGTAGGCTGATGAATGTGATTATGTAAATCTACAAGTCCATCACCACCTTAAAGACGGTTTCTCCTACGGCTTTTAACGTGTTTTTATTGATGCCACTCATGTTATCGTCGTGCGTGTGCCAAAAGTCTCCAAAGCCTCCTCCCGATGCATCATACTGAATAATATCCAAAGTGGGAATCCCTCTTATTTGATTTATAAATACATGATCATCTAATATCTCTCCACCTTGATAGTTTACAAAATGATTAGCATGTCCCAATGCCGCTGCAGTATTCCAGACTTTTTTCACGTACGGCTGTGCATACTTCCACGAGTTACCTTCTATAGCAAAGGTGGCATTCTCTGCACCTACCATATCCAATAATATCCCAAAACGAGCTACGTAATTAGGTATATGTGGTGTGCGAGACCAATACTGAGAACCTAAGCACCACGTAGTGGCCGCTCCCCGACTATCTCCCATATCTTCCGCATCAAAAAAGACAATATCTACCCCCGCATCTGGTCGCTGAGCCTGTAGCTGACGAGCTATCTCTATGAGCACTCCTACTCCACTAGCTCCATCATTTGCTCCGTCTGCAGGTGTAGTGGGTCTTTCTTTATCTTGGTCTGCCATAGGGCGTGTATCCCAGTGAGCACAAAGCAAAACTCTCTTCGTTTTCTCTGGATTTATAGTTCCTATTATGTTTTTGATAGCCACTTCATCACCTCTGCCTGTAGGCATACTTCCATACTGCGTAAAGGCTGTATCGCAAAACTGAGCAAGTTTGTTTTGTAGGTATTCTGCGGTTCTACCATGAGCTGCTGTACCGGGCACTCGTGGCCCAAAGTCTACTTGCTCCTGTACATATCTATAAGCACTATCCGCATCAAACTGTACAGTAAAAGGCTTTTGGGTTTCTGTCTTTGTTTCCTCTGAAGTGCTCTCCTTTGGTTGGTCTTTGCAGCCCGTTATACAGGTGAAAAGCAGAAAGCTTACAGCTAAAAGTGTTATCGTATATATTCCTTGTCTTTTCATATTGCATTTATTAGCCCAGGGTTGTACCTGCTCTGTCGCCAAGGGTTGCATTGACTCTGTGGCCCAGGGTTGCAACCCTGGGTTACTTATAGGTACTTCCTTCTTTGCCATCCATCACTTCTATGCCGGCTGCTTTGAGGCCGTCGCGTATCTTATCTGCAGTAGGCCAGTCTTTGTTTTCTTTGGCAGCTTTGCGGATGTCTAGCACCATATTCATAACGCCATCTAGAGCTTCGTTATTTCCTGCTTCTTCAGATTGCAATCCAAGTATTCCAAAGGTAAATGTATGAAAGATCTCGTGGAGAACGGTCTTATCCTCTGACTTGATTTTTAGGTTCTTTGCGTCTATCTCGTTGATCCATTTAGCCGCTTCAAATAATGTAGCTATCACCTGCGGTGTTGCCATGTCATTATTCATTTGCTCGTAGAGTTTCTCTTTCCAAGCCTGCACGTCTATGTCACTGCTTTCAGAAGTTGGTAGACTTTCAGATTTAGCCGCGGCATTCATCAATCGTTGGTAGCCCTTTTCTGCTGCTTGTAGTGCTTCATTACTGAAATCTAGGGTGCTTCTATAGTGTGCTTGCAGCAAGAAGAATCGCAAAGTCATAGGAGTATACGCCTGCTCTAGCAAGTGGTGATCTCCGCTGAACAGTTCTTCTATCAATACGCCATTATTCAGGCTTTTCGCCATTTTTTGACCATTGATAGTAATCATATTATTGTGCATCCAGTATTTGGGAGTGTTGTGTTTACAAGCCGTCGTTTGGGCTATCTCACTCTCGTGATGCGGAAAGAGCAGATCCATACCGCCTGCGTGTATATCAAACTGCTTACCTAGATATTTCTCACTCATAGCCGAGCACTCTATATGCCACCCTGGAAATCCAAGACTCCACGGACTATTCCATTTCATGATATGCTCCGGAGTTGCTTTTTTCCAAAGAGCAAAGTCATTTGGATTCTTCTTTTCTTCTTGACCAGCTAGAGTTCTTCTATCTTCGCCAGCTCCTGCTATTAGGTCTTCTAGTTTACGTCCACTTAGCTTACCGTAGTCGTTTGTTTCTGCATATTTCAACACATCAAAATACACCGACCCATTGCTCTCATACGCAAAACCATTAGCGATAATTTCCTGAATCATCTCTATCTGCTCTATGATATGACCACTCGCTCTAGGCTCTATGCTAGGAGGTAATACGTTCATTTTTTGCAAAGCACTATGATACGCATTGGTATATTGCTGAGCCACTTCCATAGGCTCTACCTGATTAGCTTTGGCTATCTTTCCTATTTTATCTTCTCCTTCGTCTGCATCGTTTAGCAGATGGCCCACATCTGTGATGTTTCGTACGTAGCGAACCTTATAATCCGAGTGTGTAAGGTATCTGAAAAGCACATCCATCATCACTGCACCGCGGCTATGCCCTAAGTGTGGATCTCCGTATACCGTAGGGCCACAGAGGTACATCCCCACAAAAGGAGGCTTTATAGGCTTGAACTCTTCGGTTTGCTTACTTAGTGTATTGTATATATGAAGTCTGGAAGACATAGGGCAAATATAGTAGGGAATTAAAGGTAAAAGCTAAAGGGTGAGAGCTAAAAATTACTTTAACCTTGGAAGTTTTCTTGCTCCGTGATGTACCATTAATATATGCAACTCCTCATTAGAAATGACCTTATATGTTATCCGATAGTTTCCCTCTACGAGTTCTAAGATGTCTACATTTTGAAACTCATCTACTACCTTTCCTCCCCTAGGCTGTGTTTTTAAAACTTGAGTCTTTGCCTTGATAGCTCTTAATTGTCGCTCTGCATATTTCAGAGAATCCAATGCGATATAATCTATCGCCTCCCTCACATCCTCTTTTGCAGTTCGCAGCCATTTTATTTTAACCATTGACTGGTCTCAGCATTAAACTCTTCCTCAGTCAGTGTTTTTCCATCTTCAGACTCTTTTATCCGTTCTTCCAGTTTTTCTATGAAAATCAGCTTCTCAACCAACTGGTCTAGTGAAAACTCCTCAGGAAAGTCTTTTAAATGCTCTTTTACTTTTGTTTTAGTTAACATCTCTTTTTCTAACCACTAAGATAGTACTTTTATTTTAGAACCTCTTCGGTTTGCTTACTTAGTGTATTGTATATATAAAGTCTGAAAGACATGTGGCAAATATAGTAAGGGGAGCGGAATGGTGGATAGCGGGAAATGTGAAAGAGTAAAAGTGTTAAAGAGAGAGAAGGAACGGTGTTAAAGAGAAAACTATATCTTGGATTACTCTTGAAATAAAATCCCACTCTTACTTATCTCACATAGAAACGAGGGCTTTGTACCTATTTTTTGTAGTCCAATTATATTGTCAGACAGAATCTGTATTAGCTGCTCATTAGAAATATTCCATAAATTGACTTTTAAGACTTTCTTCGGTTTTCTTTTAAGTAAAAAGCTGTCTTTGAAGTCCTTGTCTTTGGTTAAAATGACAAAGTCATTCTCGTCACAAAATCGAGAAATGACTGAATCTTTTGTATTCCATTTATCTGGAAGTTCATTTACATGTTTCACGTTCAGCCCTTGGTCTCTTAAAAGTTCAAGACCTTAAAAGAAATATGGACGTCACATAAAATATTCACTATGCAACATCTTGAAGATTGTTGCCAGAGACATACAGCTTAGCGAAATTTAAACACGCTAGAATGTCCTCTTTCTCTAATTCAGGATGATCTTCTATGATTTCATCTGTAGTCATTCCTGAGCCTAACATGTCAAGAATAACCTCTACCGGCCAACGCATACCACGTATGCACGGCTTTCCGTGACATTTCTCTGAGTCTATGGTTATTCTATTTTTCATTGTTTCACAAATATAGTGAAGAGTTTTAAAACCATCCCTTAATTTCAGCCTCAGCTTTTTCTTTAGGAACATTTAATCCTTGTTCAGACTCTTTTAACCGCTCCTCCAGTTTTTCTATGAAAATCAGCTTCTCAACCAACTGGTCTAGTGAAAACTCCTCTAAATGTTTAATTAAACGTCTTTTGTTGAGCATCTCTTTTTCTATCTACTAAGATGGTGCTTTTATTTTAGAACCTCTTCAGTTTGCTTACTTAGCGTATTGTATATATGAAGTCTGGAAGACATAGGGCAAATATGGTAGGGGGAGCGGAGTGGTGGATAGTGGTAAATGTGAAAGAGTAAAAGTGTTAATATGCTAAGGGATAAAGAGCGGAATAATCAAAACGGTCAAGTATGAAAGCTTAAACAGCAATTGAAGTTTTAAAAAACGTGTAAACGGAAATCAAAACAGCTAACGAACGTTAGTGGCGTTTATCCCTCTTATGGGGCGTATAAACGCTATAAAATTTGTATACTTGCGTTTATACTAATGTTATAAAAGCATATAAAAATGAGTAAAAAAGAAGAAACGCCAAAGCCGATACCTAAAGCAGAGCCTAAACCAACGCAATCCGAAAAAGATAATAGACCTATCAAAACTTTAGATACATTTAGAGATTTGAAATGCAAAAAAGAGACCAGATAAAACCGTAGATGCTATTAGGAAATTAAGAAAACATTTAAACGCTGTTTTATAACCGTCTACAACATCACTTAGCACTATCCCGTTTTGTACTATACACCTATCGTAGTACAATGTTATGTCTGTGATTTTATCCCCGTCGTAAAAAATATCTAATGTCATACCGTCTAATGCAATAGCAGAAGGGAATAATGACGATTTGCACTTTTTATAAAAAAATACAGAAAATGGGATGGACATAAAAAACATTAGCGATTTTAAGCTAATATAATCATAGGTGAAAATGTCTGTTATTAAGAACGCTTGCATAGCAAAAAAAACACCTAGCAACTGCCACACCTTATCTTTGCTTTTACTTATTGCCTGTATTATCTCAGCCATCATACTTTTAACCTCTTTGTATTTTAACTCTTCTATATTCATTTTATTATTTTACTTTGTTCAAATTTAAGAAATACGCTTTATAAAAACAGTATATAATGACCATAGGCTATGCCTACATCACATATACCAACGTTAGAAATAATTACTTGATACTATCTAGGTAATTATCTACGCATTCATCTATTGCCGTACTTGTTTTGTCATTTTCTGAGTATTCAGCGAAATCAAATAAAAGTTCCCTTCGGTTGCTAACATTAAATAATTTTACTAACTCGTCCGCTAACCCGTTAAGGTCATTCCACTTTATACCGTGTATTGATTCTCCTTCTTTAATAAATTCGTAAGTATCATACCTATCAAATATCTCAAACAATTCATTTTTTTTCATCTTATTAGTTTTTATTTATTCGTAAAATTAAATGCCATACCCTTATTCGTTATCTACCTCCATAAAGTCTTCTGTAGACTCTTCTAAGCTCGTTACAAATGATATGCTTATACTCTTATCAGACTTTCTATTGGCTCGCTGTAGTGTTACTTGTCGTATGACCCCCATAATCTAGTTCTTAAAAATTTGTTTTCCTCTAGTAAAATCTCATTACGTGCCACTATCCTTCTAAATGCCCTTAGTGCTAACTTGTTATCTTTCCTAATTGTTAGGCTCTGGCGTTCCTTCATTACTGCGTCCATAGCTACTAGGTGAGACTCTACTCTGTCTTTGTCTTTCATTCTGCTATCTCTTTAAATAGGTCTATCGCTCCTTGTAACTTAGCTGCTACCTTGTGAGCGTTCATTAACTGGCATTCAGCTAAGTGCATCCCTGTAGTGTCTTTGTTATCGCTGCAAAGTTCTACTTGACTATGTAAGTAGATTCTTAATTCGTTTATTTCTTTCATAATGTTTTTTCGTTACTTCAAAGATACGCTAGTTGTCTAGTGGAATGATTCTAAATAAGTCTGTTTGCTTAGAGTTGTTTTCTTTAATTATACCTAAAGCTGTTTCTAGTATTGTTTTGCCTGCCTGGTAATCTACTAGGTTTCTAGCTATTTTTAATACTCTTTGCTCTCCTTTGTATTTTTTAAAGTCGTAATCGTGGAACTGCGATAGGTCGTTAATCCTTGAGCTATGGACTAAGCTGGTATCGTTCCTATTGCTTAACTCATTAGGTAAATTAAAGTTAGTCCAATATGTATGCCTATCTCTTTTTTTAGGATTCATCATCGGCTCATAATAAGGGTTTACATTTTCAACTACATACTTGCCTTTAAAATGGTATTGCAAAAATATAATTTCTTCATACAATTTCATATCTGGATAAACTGGCATACTACCATTGTTACCATAAGCCCAATACCTCGCCTTGCTATGAGTAGGACACGGTGGCGAACTCCAAATAAAATCAAACTCTTTGTAGTGGTCTAGTAGATACTGGTGTGCATCTGTTACTATTACAGTATCATTTGGGAAACGTTCTTGATATAGTCTAGCAAGCTCAGGGTCTAACTCTACTGCGGTTACTTCTATATCTGCTACTTCGTCCCACTTGTATCTGTTGCCGCCTAAGCAAGCGTATAAATTAAGTACTTTTAATTTTTTCATATTTTTATTAGCTTACTTGTGATCTTATTAACTACCTCGTCTATGCTAGTCTCACTTACATTCTCCAATAGTCCTAGCTTACCAGATACATCTTTAAGCCTGCTGTTTAGCTCCCCTATATTCATTAATAGCTGTGCGGTGGTATCTTCATAGTCGTTTACCTTAGACTGTAGAGCAGTAGCGTAGTTAATCAAATCTTCAAAGGTTTCTATTCTCTTCTGTGGCTCTGACTTGTTACCATTATACTTCTGCAAGATGACTTTCATTTTAGTTAGCTCTACATCTGACTGGATTATTATCCTGTTGTTATTAGCTATTAGCTCTTTCATTTGTTCGTTTGTCATAATTAAAATGGTAGTGTTTCAGTTACACTTGCTATAGTTATATTTTTGGATTTGTGTTTTTTGTTTAGCTTATAGATTAAATCTTCTTTAGCCTCCTCTGGGGTTAATCCATTCGCAGGGTAATGATTTACTACTAATGGCTTTCCTTTCTTTAGAATCTCAACTCTAAAGTAATACATATTTTCTATCATAATTAAAATGGTTCATTGTCTTTTACTTCAAATAAACTTTCGTGCATAGGGTCTTTTACTATCTCAGGAGGACTACCATAAGCAAATACTTTTTTAGTCTCGTAGCCGTCCTGTATGCGTTCATAGTATCGCTGTTCGTTCCAGTCTAAATGCAAGCTACAAAATCCTACCTCCCCCAAGTGCTTTGGTTTTATCTTATCCGTAGATATGTCATAGGGTAGGCTGTAATCCATCTTATCGTTTTTATGGACTACTAGTATGTTTCTACCGTTATTGTTCCACTCAGAGCCTCCCATTATATTGTACACCGTTGGTTTCTTAACGTTGCCATCCTTAACTTGTAGCGGGTCTGGATTCTTAGGATGTATAATTATAAAGGAGTGCATCTTATTATTATCCATAAAGATATTTCTGTAGGCTAGTATCTGTCTTAGGTAGTCAGGTCGTGTTGGGTCTCCTGCGTGTGCCATATAATTCCAGCTATCTATTACTGCACTGTCACACTTTTCTGATTTGGCGAAGTCCCAAAACTGCTTAGGCTCTGCAATACCACCGCCCCAAAAAACAAAGCTATCACAAATGGAAAGGTATATTTTGCTTACTTCATTTGCTGTCATAGAATTAGGATAGTTTGGCTCTACTCGTTTACCTGTTACCTTGTGTATGAAATTAGATAGTATCATTTTATCTATGCCATCATCAGGCATATAAATAGCGTGCCTCCAATTATGATTAACTGTAAGCGATACGAGTATTTCTTTTAAGACTAAAGATTTACCGTAGAATGGGTAGCCTGTAACATCTGTGCAGCCGCCTTTACCAAAGGTAATAAGTTTATCAAGTCCTTCAAATCCTACTTTGTCGCCTTTAGGTAGCCCGTTCTTGTTTAGATCCATCAGCTCATCTAGTATTAATGCGTTAGGCTTTCTCATAGTATTTGCTTTTCCTTATTCTTATGGTTAAGTAATTGACCTATGTAGTCCACTGGTTGACCTTTCGTGTCCTTAGTCCTAAATAGCCACTGCGGGTTTATCTCTTTAGCCCAGAAGGTACTATCGTGGTTCTCTATGGCTTTGATTATCTCAGTAGGAGAGTAAGTATCTAACCAAAAGTTAAAGTTCTTTATATCATTCTTACTACCTCTGTACGGAGTGCCTTTAATATCATTCCACTTTTTAATAAACAACTTATATCTATCTAAGTCATTGTTCCCTTTTTGTTTCTTTTTATTCTTTCCTTCTTCTCCTTCTTGTATTGTTTTCACTTGCGTTTCACTTGTGTTTCGTTTGCGTTTCACTTGCGTTTCACTATTTGAATCAGTACTTTGATAAGTATCATATTTACAGACAGTTAGCCGTGTCGTTTGCGTTTCGTTTTTTAGCGTAATCATTCCATCTTTTTCTAACAAAATTAAAAACCTTCTAGCCTTACTTTTATTTATACCCCATCTTTTAGACCAAGTTTCATAAGAGTATAACTTTTCCCCTACTCCACAACTGTACAAAGTCCCTTTTATAATAGCTTTTGCAGGTGTATGATTAACCTCTATAAGTATATCTAACCACCATTTAAGGTAGTTAGGATCTGTCCACAGCCAATGTTCATTTAACTGCCTATGCAGTTTTATCCATCCGCTCATTCTGGTATCTCACTTACGTCACCATCTTGCATTATTTTTAGCATTATTTTTAAGTCGTCTATTAAAATAGGCAAATCTTTTTCATCTATAGCTAACCTTTTACTACCTTTATTATCTGTTAAAATAAAGTCTACCTGATAATTGTGGTCTTGCTTAAAAATCTCTAAAACTGTTTCACTTCTTTCGTATTCAAATTTTACTATTCTCATTTTTTTGCATAAAAAAAGACCGTTGGTTCATCGGTCACAGCGAATCCCCAAAGGTCTATTATGTTTTTGTTATCTTTAACCCTGTGACGGTAATAACTTACTGCGAATATACGCTTTTAATTGATAGTATCTGGTATTTCTTTTTCCATTTTTGTTTTAATTAATTTGTTTTCGTTATTAAATTCCTGTGTGTATGTAGCTTCTACAAATATATCATAGATAGCTCCTTTTTTTCTTGCCTCTTTTTTGCTTAGCCTAGTAAAATTAATTTTACTCATTACAACTTATCTTCTATTAGTTGGTACTCTCTACCGAATGCCTTATCTGTTTTGATTAGATTATCTATTGCATTAATGGAGTGCATTATCGTGCTGTGATCCCTGCCCCCCATAAAAAAACCTATTTCTTTTAGTTTCATTAGCGTGTACTTCTTTATGAAGTGACATACTATGTGTCTAGGTAGCACAAAGTTCCTCTTGCGGCTTGCACTGGCTACCTGGTACTTAGTTACATTAAAGTGTCTGCATACTATATCTAGGATGTAGTCCTCACTCTTTAATCCGTAATCCCCTTCTACCAATCCTGCGAAAACATACGGGCTTATCTTTGGTCTTTTGCTTGTGTATATCATAATTCTATACTGTCTAATAATCTAAAGTATTCTTCTGTTAAATTGTCAATCCCTTCTCCTACCTCATCGCTGTGCGTTTCAAAGGCTCTAGTATGGTCATCTACCATTCTGTTAATTGTTACCATTGTGTTTTTTAATCGCTGGTCTTTAAATTCTATCTTATACATCAAGTGCTGTACTCTTCTGATTAGGATGGTCAGCTCTATTACTGGTGTGGCTTTACTCAAAATATTGTTAGTTGTTTTATGTGGTTCTTGTATCTTGTTACTCCGTCATTATAGTAGTCCGTGTCTAGCTCGCATACGTCTAGCGTTAAGTCCATCTTATCTATATGGTTCACGTTGTGGACTGCGAGAGCAATAGAGAGACTTCCTCCGTGTGTGTCTAGTATCTTATCGCCTTGCTTGGCATAGTTCTTTAGAAGCCACTCGTATAGCTTGACGGGTTTTTGTGTTAAATGTAT
>Ga0222647_1000027_pt1 | contig 69211 bp, 61 predicted proteins | sample AntAcemetagen333_FD_179864 | JGI IMG/M metagenome (GOLD analysis project Ga0222647, IMG submission 179864) | Saline water microbial communities from Ace Lake, Antarctica - #333 | ecosystem: Environmental > Aquatic > Non-marine Saline and Alkaline > Saline | place: Antarctica: Ace Lake...
GGACTTAGTGCAAGGCGAAACAAGAGCCGAGTTCAAGACATTTGATTTAGATATTGCAGGATTCAATTTTCAAGCCTTAGAGCAAGAAATTATCCGAATGGGTTTAAAAGACAAACTTGTAGAAACCCTAAACGCAAAATCAAGCGGTTCGTATGGCAATCCTGTAAAACTCATTATTGCAGAATTAATTGACTACCCAGAAATTGATTATGATGAAAATGCAGAACTATTATACCAATTAGCCACCCAAGCCTATGAAGCCATAAAGACAAACATTACCAATGAAGATGAATTGCCACAGGCCATATTTCAATTCAAAGCTGCGATAGCTGAAAAGGTTTACAATCAGATGAAACAACACTTCGTGTTGCATTCCTCAGATTATGTTGCCCCAAGAGTATTTCCATTTATCCGCATCGAGCAATGGAGTTTCTCCTCATTGGTAAATGCAGGCTTCAAAGACTATCGAGACATTGTAAGCCCTACCATAATGATTCCTAAATATGTATTTAGAGGATTTGAAAAAGCCTGCCATTTTGAATACAAATTTGATAGTAAAGCAGAGCAAGATTTAGCCTTTGTTTTAGAGAATGATGCAACAGTCACCAAATGGCTAAGACCAGCACCCAATCAATTCAGGATCTATTGGGATAATAATTCCAAGCGATACGAGCCCGACTTCATAGTAGAAACAGAAACCACCATTTATATGATAGAGGTTAAGCGTTCCGACCAAACCGAAGAAGAAACCGTATTGGCAAAAAAGGCAGCAGCAGTACGCTTTTGTAAATATGCTTCAGAATACACAGCAGACAACCAAGGCAAAGACTGGAAATATCTAATCCTACCACACAATGAAGTAAGCAGAACCGTAAGTATGAATTATTTAGCAACCAAGTTTAAAGGGTGATTGTATGATAGAATTTAAAGGCTCAATTTAACAGCTATTTGATAATGAAGATATGTAGTATTAGTATAGAAAACTTTAAAGCCTTCAGAGAGGTTGAAATACCCCTTAATCCCAATTTTAATGTGATAATTGGAGAAAACAATATTGGTAAATCTACTTTGTTTGAAGCTATCCACCTTTGGATGTTAGGCTACAATAGTTTAATTCAAGCTAATGGTAAAAACTTCTATGGTAGAAAAACCCCAAGGTATATTTCATTTGATAAGTTATATTTCTTAAGAATGACTACAATTAATGATGTTTTCCATACTAATAAAGAGACTGCATCTATTACTATTAATATATTACTTGAAGAGATAATATATTCACTTAAAATAAAGTTTGAGAAACCAGTTTCTATGGACTTTTATTTAAGGGTAAAATATGAAGGACAGGATTTTCAATTATTAAGTGAAAAACTCAGAGAGCAAGGTTTAAATTTATTCAACTCAATATTTATTTATCATACCAGACCTGTTTTTAACACAATTAAAAATGAACCTTTCTATAACAATGCTCAACTAATGAAGAAAATTTCTTTGGGCAAGTCTTATGATGTGATAAGAAATAAAATATTGAAAGGGGATCCAGAAAGAAAATTCACGAGATTACAAGAACGAATTTCAAAAGTATTTGATAATCAAGTTAAAATCCGTTTTAAAAACAAAAACTTACAAGATGAAGAATACGTAAGAATTACTGTCCAAATAGAGGACACAAAGGAGGTCGATATATCTTTAGTAGGTAGTGGGATTCTTCAAGTAATTGATATATTCTCAACCTTAGAGTTTATTAACAGACGTGAAAGATGTTTAAATATTCTTCTTATTGATGAGCCTGATTCCCATATCCATTCAAATTTACAATCTTCTTTAATTGATGAACTTAGGTCTGATTTAAATAATCAGCACTTTATTATAACCCATAATGACCGTTTAATAAATAAAGCCCAAGAAGGTGAATTACTATTTATTAACAAGGCAAGTTTAGATACTGGTAGGGTAAACCCAATTTCAAAAGATAATTATAATAGTGTTACAGCTGAACTTTCTTCTAAATTGTTCAGCTTAAATGAAATAGAAAGAAGCAAGATTATTGTAATCACGGAAGGTAAAACAGATAAGAAAATTCTTGAAGTTGCTTGGAGTAAACTCAATCCAGATGTTGATTGTCCTTTTAAATTTATCAGCTCTGGTATTCAAATAGACGAGAGTCTGAGAACAGGTAATGCTGATAGCGTTAGAAGAACAATACAAACGCTTTCTACATTTTTTTCTGACCTTAAAATTATCGGTTTATTTGATAATGACCGTGAGGGTTATGAGCAATTTAAAAGTTTACAACTTGGTGTTTTTGAAGTTCATAGCTTTGACCAAAATCACAGAAAGCATTTAGATAAAAATATTTTCGGAATTGTTTTAACTATTCCAGCATTTAGACAGTCTTACATTAATCCTGCAAGTTACACTCAGAGATATTTTGTAATCGAACATTATTTTTCAGATGATGTGTTGGAACAATCAAATATGAAAGGGGAATCAATAATTCAAGGCGTACCAATTTTTGAAATAAAAGGTAATAAAAATACCTTTTCAGAATATGTAGCAGACCTTGATCGGAACGAATTTTCAAATTTTGAACTATTATTTGATAATATTTTGGAGCTTTTTAATGAAGAAGAATAAATACTAAAAATGATTATAGTAATGAACTATAAACAAATTTTCAGCCTATGATAATATACAACACAACAGGAAATAAGTTAGTACAAGTTAAAGAAAAGCCCTTTAAACTTGAACGTGAAATACAATCAATTTTTGAAAGCAACCTCCAAAACATTATGGGATTGTTGTTTGTAAAATCCGAATTTACAATCAAAAACAAGCGTATCGATACGCTTGCTTTTGATAAGCAAACCAATGCCTTTATTATTATAGAGTATAAAAGGGATAAAAATTATAGTGTGGTTGACCAAGGTTTAACATATCTAAATTTAATGCTTCAAAACAAAGCAGAATTTATTTTGACCTACAATGAAACCTTAAAAGATATATTACACAGCAAAGATGTTGATTGGTCTCAATCAAGAGTTGCATTTGTTTCTCCAAGTTTTACGGAAAATCAAATATCAGCAAGTGATTTCAAAGATTTTGGTATAGAGTTATGGGAAATAAAGCAATTTGAAAATAATACAATAAGCATTAACACAATAAAAAAGAGTAGTGGTGCTCCAAGTATTAAACCACTATTAGAGAACAGTATTAATCTTAAAGAAGTAAAAGAGAATATCAAAGTTTACACAGAAGAAGACCATTATAATAATGGCTCTGATTACATAATTGAGTTGTATGAGAAGTTCAAATTATCAATACTAAATCTTACAGATGGTATAGAAATATTACCGCAGAAGTATTACATAGCATTTAAGAAAGGCTCAAATATTTCAGATATTGAAATTCAAAAGAAGTCATTAAAAATATTCATTAATGCCAAAATAGGCACACTTGATGATCCAAAAGGTTTAGTAAAGGATGTTTCAAATATTGGGCATAGAGGAAATGGAGATTATCAAATCCAAATAGAAAACGACAAGGATTTGGAATATATAATGAGTTTAATAAAGCAGGTTTTGCAGTAAATATTGAATTTATTAAGTCCCACCCAGCCAACGCCCAAAACACGGCCTATGCACTCCCACCACACAATGCCAACGCTTCAGTGCATACTATGGTACTGCCGCCATTTTTAGACTGTCATACTTTTTGTGTGGTGTGTTCCCAACGCTATACAGCACATTGCTTTTTTGTTTAAAGCATTTAGTTAAAATCTTATTGGTAAAACAAAAAAAGCAAAGAGCTGTTGCCACCGCACAACACCCCAAACAAAAAGCCGCTACATTCCAACCACCACCACCATTTCGCTTATGCCAGTACTAAAAATGTCGGAAGCTACATTAACATAATGTGGCATTATAGTACAGCCTTTTCCCCTCGCTTGTGCAAGCACCCAACCGCACAGTCAGTCCTATAATAACATTATGTTAAGTATCCAGCACCATAGCTGTCCTTATCAGTCCAGAGCCGTGTTTTCACCAGCCGCACCCACCCTAAAAACCACAATTCCCCAACCACCCTTTTCAGCGGTCAGTAAAAAAATAAACTATAATAATAGTGTCGGCTTTTAGTAGGTACTATTCCGTTACTCTACATAGCACCCACTACAGCCTAAATTGCCAGCAAGAGTAGTGCCTTCTCTCCATTCCACGAACCCACCGCACCATTCCATTACGCAATCCGTATGCTTACCCACCACACAACAAAACTTTGCAGAAATGTAAAGTTTGCAAAGTTTGCAGCCCTGCAAAAGCATACAGTATTGCTCCATTACATACCCAAGCAATCGTTCCATTCCGTTCAGTCACCACACTTGCCACGCACCTGCCAACCTCACAACATAGGTATAGTTTATTTTTTTTCTGGTCATATAACCCCATTGGAATTGAACTATAAAACAAGCATTCTTCAATAAGAGAGTAAGTGAATAATATTATGTTAAAAGAATAAAAAAGGAAGCAAATGTAGGTGGTTACAATTGGTCTGAAAAGGTCAAGCCCTACGGGTTTTGAAAAAAAATCTCCACCCGAAAAGGGTAGTATTTTTTCCCAAAAACCTTGTCAGTCCACTTTCCACCACCTGTTGAATGGCTTTCTTTTTTTTTCGTTTTTTTCTTTGTCAAAAAATTTTGTGAAGGGGATTTCGGAAGCCAACTAAAATCCTTGGAAAATGACAAAATTCACTCTCAAAACGTACAATCCAGCAGCTAAAACAGAACTGCCACATTTTCACATCCTATGCAAAGGGAAAAACAGCGGAAAACCACTTTCCGAGCCTTGCCCGAATTGCTTTGTATTAACCGCCAAAAGCGAAGAAGAAAAACAGTTTTTCTATTCCCTTTGTTTCGGATTATGGAAGGCAAAATCCTTTGAATATTTCTTAAAAGGTTCTGTTATTCCATTTATTACCATTGGAGATTGCAAACAAGCTATAAAAACAGGATTGGAGCAAGCCAGCACCGATTTAAAAGGCTTCAACAAGTCAGTAAAGGCATTAGAAATTTTGGAGCAGCAAGAGAAAAAATACAGAGAAACTTTGCTACTTATCAATGATGCAAAAAGAGCCATTTTTTACCGCTACATAAAAAGAAGGTAAAAACCTTTCCTATGGTTGACTTATGGTTTAGGTACATATATTTAAACCATATTTCGCCATTATAGGAAAAAAGGTGCAAACGAAAAAAGCCCACTCAATTTGAGCAGGCTTTCCCGATTTTCCGAAATCATCTAATTCACTGATGAAGAATTAGAATATCTTAGCTACTTTCATTGCATTTCCTTGCGAAAATAAATAGTAGTTTGAGTTTACTTCCTGATAAAATTCTACCGCCAACACATTGACAACCGACACATCCGCAGAAATAGTAGGAGAACCCGGTAAAGTACTTACAACACTAATCAAACCAGTTGCAGCATTTACAGGCAAATAACCTGAATCTTGCACATCTGTTAAACCGTTTGTAGTGCCGTCTTTTGGCTCATAAACTCGAGTGATACTGTTATATTCAAAGTCAGACAAAACAGCAATAGCATTGATGATTTTGAAATGAGTTGCACCAGCAGGAACATACATTCTATCCAAAGGATTAAAAGAAGGAATATCCAAAGTTGAACTATCTCTTGCAGCAGTGGGAGTAATAGTGTAAGGAGCGTTAAAAGCACCATTGAAAGAAGTGAATTTGTTAAATTCAAACCCTTGTAAATACTGAGGGGCAACCGTTATCAAAATAGCTCTTTGCCCTCTTGCTTCTGAACCATCTTCCAGATTGATTTTTTTCATTATTGCGGTTACTCTTCCAGTAACTTGGCTATCGCCATTGTTACGGATTAAACCTGCAATACTTGTTCTTAGGGATTTTCCTGTTATTGCACTTCCGCCAAATTCGTTCATATTCTCACGAGTACGAATAAAGGCTGGATCTGATGCAATCTGTTCGGCAGATGGTCCGCCTTTTAATCCTGCAAAGTAGCCTTCATTACCTTTAATTTTGAAGTGTCTAACTTCTCCGAGTGTTCCGACATATTTTATATGTCCTTTCTGTCTTGCCATAATAATACGTATTTTATGTTAAAAATTTATTGTAAATTTACACCATAAATAACTGTATATCAATTACTTAAATAGTGCAATATGAAGCAATTGGATGTAAAATGTCAGACTACAATTAAAACCAACTACGAAATTGTAAAAGTGGTAGATGGTGATGGCATAATCGCAAAGAATATAATCTCAAATAAAGAGGAAGAAATACGTTTTTATGGTATTGATGCACCAGAGTTAACGCCTTGTAAGAAACTTAAACAGGACGAAAGAGAAACCCATTTATCGGGTCGTTTTTTAATGGAGCTTGCACTCCATTCTTACCAATTTTTAATTCGCAAAGCAAAGATTGGAATAAACATCACATTGATTCAAGAAGTAGGAAACGAAACAGACCCATACGGCAGAACCTTGGCTTATGTGGTTTTGCCTAATGGCAGCACCTTAAACGAAATAATGGTTAAGAATGGCTATGCAAAGCCGTATGACAAACTTTATTGCTCCGAACTACCAAAGTATCAAGAACTCAATTTAAGGGCTAAAACAAGGAAAAAAGGATTATATTTGTTCGTAGATAGGTTCTAATAAAGCACAGGCATTTTCTCTTATTTGCCACCAATTTTACAAATTTTGTTGCCTATTTGTTGCCCAAACCTCATAACTACTTGATTATCAATTGAAGTTACTTTTTGTATCGGAAAGTAACCTATCGAAACAAACAAGCGGTAAGTAAAAAGTTATAAACTAAGTCAGCTTTTAAGAGCCAACTTGTACCTTATTTGTACCTCAAGTACATAATTTACTTTCTTCAAACCCCTCACAAAATTGACTTTGTCTTAACTGTCTTTATTATAAAGAATAGCAAGTAACCCATTGGTCCGAACATAAAGGTGAAGGGCAGGCATATTGTAGCCAATACTTGTGAAATGCCTAGCGTTTTAGACTTCCTCATAATGTAAGCTCCCGCAAAAAGGTCAAATGCTAAATAGTGTATCCAACCTACTGCAACAGAATCTTCGTTTGTAAAAAGTTGCATTACACTTTCTAAAGAACCGAAACTGTCCGGATTGAAGCTTCCAATATCCTTAAGTATAAAAATGCTGTAAATAATAGCTAAAATAATGATGATTCCATTCATAATGATAGGTTGGGTGTATTTCCAATAAGGAATAAAAACGAGCAGAAGCCAGCCTAAAAGAACGAAAGTATTACCGAACTGAAATATCGCGGACGCGTTTAACATATTAATTTATTTTGATGAATCTGATTGTTGGGATGAGCCTGTTTGGATTTAGCATAAAACGTAAAAAAGGCGTTACAGAAAATCTGTACGCCTTTTTAGTTTCTTAATATTTGAAATAGAACGTTAGGGTTGAATAGATGCTCAAATGTAGTACATTTACGATATAATTTGTAATCTATCTCAGAAAATTTAAAATTGCTCGAATATGTCAAATCGCCGTGAGTTCCTGAAAAAGTCTACCATCGTTGCTGCTGGAGCTACGCTTAGTTCTTGTGCGTTTGCCGCAGGTGATCCTGTATCAAAGTCAACTGCTGAAGATTTTAAACTTAAGTACGCTCCGCATTTCGGAATGTTTAGGAATTCTGCTGGAGACGACTTGATTGATCAACTGAAATTTATGCACGATAATGGTTTTAAAGCCATGGAAGATAATGGCATGATGGGGCGTGATACATCAATGCAGAAAAAAATTGGCGAAACCATGTCTAAACTTGGTATGGAAATGGGTGTATTCGTTGTCAATTTCGACGGTTGGCCACCAAAAAGTACTCTTACTTCTGGTGACATAGCATGGAAAGAAAAGTTTCTTAAGACGTGTCGTGAAGCTGTGGAGGTTGCAAAACGAGTAAATGCCAAGCATATGACCGTTGTTCCGGGAAACTTTCAACGTGACTTACCGATGGGAATTCAAACTGCAAACGTTATTGACTCGCTGCGTCGGGGAGCCGAGATTTTAGAGCCTCATAACCTCACAATGGTACTGGAGCCATTGAGCGATAATCCTGATTTATTTCTTCGTCATTCTGATCAAACTTACATGATTTGTAAAGCTGTAAATAGTCCGGCGTGCAAGATTTTGTTTGATATGTACCATATGCAACGCAATGAAGGGAGATTAACCCGAAATATTGATTTAACTTGGGATGAGATTGGTTATTTTCAAATTGGTGATGAACCAGGTCGTAACGAACCTACATCGGGAGAAGTGAACTACAATTTTTTGTTCAAACACATTCATGACAAAGCAAAAGCAACGGGTCGGGATTTTGTTTTTGGTATGGAACACGGCAATGCTTTCAAGGGAAAAGAAGGTGAGCAAAAATTGATTGAATCTTACCGCTGGAGCGATAAATTTTAAGAATGGAAAATAAAGAATTAACGAATGTAATAAAGTCATGCCTTCGTAAATCCCTGAACTACACCGAAACCCGAGATTTCCTTCTTGATTCGGGCGAGTACAATCAAGCTGACGTAATCAAAATATTGCAACGGGAATATGTGAAGTATAAAACAAGGGTTTCTAGAACTTCAATGGTTGCAGGTTTAATTTTGCTTACTATTTTTCCATTAGTCCGTTGGTATTTTAAACACGATGAAACAGGTTTTGAAATTAGCTATAAACCGATGGTTTTTGGGGTGGTTATTATACTTACGTCGTTTATTTCCTTACAGCGTGCTAAGGAGGCAGTTCGTAGATTTGAAGAATTTAGGTAGTTGAACGTACATTTTTCAAACTAAAAGGCTGTACATCGTGTAGCCTTTTGCATAAATTGCACCCCGTTTGATACTACTTACGGGATTTGAAGTTTATCCCTTAACACCTACAGACCTAAATACTAAACGAAAATGACTAAAACCAATAATTCAGCTTTTGCTGTAAGCGAAAAAGGCTACTACGGCGATTTCGGAGGAGCTTATATCCCTGAAATGTTGTACCCCAACATTGAAGAACTTCGTCAAAATTACCTTGACATTATCCATACGGACGAATTTCAAGCCGAGTTTAATCACCTTCTGCGTGATTTCGTTGGTCGCCCGACGCCGCTTTATCTTGCTGAGCGACTTTCTGAGAAATACAATACGACTATTTACCTAAAACGGGAAGATTTATGTCACACTGGTGCTCACAAAGTGAACAATACCATTGGGCAAATCTTATTGGCGAAGCGTCTGGGCAAGCATAAAATTGTGGCTGAAACTGGAGCTGGACAACATGGAGTTGCTACTGCCACGGTTTGTGCTCTGATGGGAATTGAGTGCATTGTGTACATGGGTGAAGTTGATATCAAACGTCAAGCCCCAAACGTCGCTCGGATGAAAATGCTCGGAGCGGAAGTTCGTCCGGCAATGAGCGGCTCAAAAACTCTAAAAGATGCCACTAACGAAGCCATGCGGCATTGGATAAACAACCCAGTTGATACGCACTATATCATTGGAAGTGTTGTAGGACCACACCCTTACCCTGATATGGTTGCACGTTTTCAATCGGTTATTTCGGAGGAATCCCGCAAGCAATTGTTCGAAAAAACAGGTAACGAAAACCCAGATTACGTAATTGCCTGCGTGGGCGGAGGATCCAACGCCGCTGGAACGTACTTTCACTACTTGGATGAGCCATCGGTTAGGATTATTGCAGCCGAAGCAGCCGGACATGGTGTAAAAACGGATAGATCTGCCGCGACTACATTCTTAGGGAAACCAGGCGTATTGCACGGAAGTAAAAGTTTGTTGATGCAAACCGATGACGGACAAGTCGTTGAACCGCATTCTATTTCTGCCGGACTGGATTATCCAGGAATTGGGCCGTTACACGCTCATTTGTTTACTTCAAAGAGAGCGGAGTTTTACGCCATCACAGACGACGAAGCCATTCAGGCGGGGTTTGAGCTTTCAAAATTAGAAGGTATTATTCCGGCAATAGAAACGTCACACGCTTTAGCAGTCTTAGGTTATCTAAACGCCCAACCAAACGAAACCGTTTTAATCGGACTTTCGGGACGGGGGGATAAAGATTTGGAAACGTACATGAAGTATTTGTAACTTTGATTTCAAATTATTCTCAATAAAAACTATGAAAAAAATCCTATTTCTAACCCTTCTTTTCGCCGCTACTTTAACTGCCTGTAAGCAGGAAGAAACCACAACCGTAATCGTAGAAGAAATGGCTCCCGAAAAAGTGCTTCGCCACGCGGTGATGTTCAAATTTAAAGACACCGCTACTGAAGCAGATATTAAATCTGTTGAGGAAGCTTTTGCCGCTTTACCAAGTAAAATCGAGCAAATAAAAGGTTTCGAATTTGGTACAAATAATAGTCCTGAAGGATTAGAAAAAGGATTCACGCATTGCTTTTTCTTAACTTTTGACTCCGAAGAAGGTCGTGCTGTTTATCTTCCGCACCCTGATCATAAAGCTTTCGGTGAATTGCTCGGGCCGTTTTTGGAAGATGTTATGGTAATCGATTACTGGACTTCCGAGTAATTCAAAGCTGCTATTTTCAATTTAATAAATGTTTAAAGCTTACGACTTAAAGCGTACAATTTTTCAATGAACCGCATCAATTCACTTTTTCAGGAAAAGAAAAAAGACGTCCTGAATATTTACTTCACCGCCGGATATCCTAAATTAAATAGTACTGTTGCCATTTTATCTGCTTTGGAAGATGCTGGGGCAGATATTGTAGAAATTGGCATGCCGTATTCAGACCCTATTGCCGATGGTCCGACCATTCAGGAATCCAACCAACAGGCGTTGGAGAGCGGAATGTCTTTGAAAGTTCTTTTTGAGCAATTACAAGGAATTCGTGAAACCGTTTCGTTGCCCATTGTCTTAATGGGTTATATTAATCCGGTTATCCAATTTGGAATCGAGAATTTCTGCAAGAAATGCCAAGAAGTGGGCGTTGACGGACTTATATTGCCCGATTTACCGATGAATGAATACATTGAAGAATACGCCGAAACTTTCAAAAAGTACGGCTTGCTGAATACTTTTCTGATAACTCCGCAAACCTCTGAAGAACGTATCCGACAAATTGACGATACCTCAAACGGTTTTATTTATATGGTTTCCTCGGCGAGTATCACGGGTGGAACATCTGGAATCTCTGCTGAAATGGAAGTCTATTTCAACCGAGTAAACGCCATGAATTTGAAAAATCCGACGCTCATTGGTTTCGGCATAAAAGACAATGCAACTTTCTCAAAAGCTTGTCAGTACGCTAATGGTGCTATCATCGGTAGTCAGTTTGTGCGGGAAGTAGGGAAGGGTGGAAATCTTTCGGAGAGTATCAAGGCGTATGTTGAAAGCGTACGGGGGTAAGGTTTTAATTGTTTATCTACTTTAGTATTCAAGTGATGCCTCTGGTTTAACGTAAACTAGAGGCATCACTTTTTGTTGGTACAGAACTACTCATCGTATTATTATTGATGGGGTATTTTATCCTGCCATTTTGACCGCCGAACCAAAAATATATAACCCTCGCACTATTCTTGTTCGTAAACCATTGAAATTAAGTAAATTTGCATTTTATTTGAGGTGCGAGAGCTGATGTTGTAGAAACGAGAAGCAGAAAATACTTTTCATAACTACAATAGCGAAGTACTTACACTCAATAAATCATGAAATTAAACGATTGGGAGTTACTCAGAGATAAATTACCTCACATTTAATGTACCCGATCTCAAATCTTACAATCATATGTTAGACTTTCTGTCAAAAGGATTAAAAAAGGTATTCGGAACAAAATCCGACCGCGACGTAAAGGAATTAGAACCTTACATAACAACTACCAATGCGGCGTACGCTTTGCTACAATCATTAACCAATGATGAATTGCGGGGGAAAACTACAGAACTGCAAAATTACATTGGTGAAAAACTCGCCCACATAGATAACGAGATAAAATCGCTGAAAGAAAGCGTTGAAGCCGATGAAGATATGGGCATTGACGATAAAGAAGCAGTCTTTAAAAGGGTGGATGATCTCGAAAAACAACGGGACGTAGAACTAGAAGCTGTGTTAGAGGAAATTCTTCCGAGAGCCTTTGCTATCATAAAAGAAACTGCTCGCCGTTTTAAAGAAAATCCAGCGTTAGAAGTAACCGCTACGCACCTTGACCGTGAATTAGCAGCTACCAAAGACCACATCGAAATCGAAGGTGATAAAGCCCGCTGGAAAAACCAATGGACTGCCGCCGGAACGCTTATTACTTGGGATATGATGCATTACGATGTGCAGATTATCGGTGGTGCGGTGTTGCACCTTGGTAAAATTGCCGAAATGCAAACGGGTGAAGGTAAAACCCTTGTGGCAACTTTCCCCGCATTCCTGAACGCGTTGGCGGGTAGGGGTGTGCATATTGTAACGGTCAATAATTACCTCGCCGTTCGTGACTCTGAATGGATGGGGCCGATTTTTGAATTCCATGGTTTGCTTTGCGATTGTATCGATAAGTACCGAGCAAACTCACCTGAACGTCGTGAGGCTTATAAAAAAGACATTATTTACGGAACGAACAATGAGTTTGGCTTCGATTACCTTCGTGATAATATGGTGAATGATCCCGTTGAACTTGTTCAGGGAAAACACCATTTCGCCATGATTGATGAGGTTGACTCCGTTTTAATTGACGATGCTCGGACACCATTAATTATTAGTGGACCAATGGCAAAAACGGGAGACGAGGAATTGTATAATTCTTTGAAACCACGTATTGGTCATATCGTTGAGATTCAGAAGAAACTGGTGAACGGGTACTTGATTGAAGCCAAGAAGCTTATTGCCGCAGGAGAAACCAAAGAGGGGGGCTTAGCACTCTTCCGTGCTCACCGTGGACTGCCAAAGAGTAAGCCATTAATTAAGTATCTCTCAGAAACTGGAAACCGGAAATTATTACTCGACACCGAATCTATTTACATTGCTGAAAACTCGAAGCTGATGCCTGAGGCAGACGCTCCGCTGTATTTCACGATTGAGGAAAAGAATAATAGTATTGAATTAACCGATAATGGAATTGACTATTTAACGGGTCACGATGAAGATTCGCAGTTTTTCGTTATGCCGGACTTGGGCGTTGATTTAGCTGATATCGAGAAGGAGGAAATCGAAGAAAAAGATAAAGTCCTCAAGAAGGATGCTTTAATTCGTGATTACTCTACTAAAGCCCAACGTATTCACGCTGTTAATCAATTACTAAAAGCGTACACCGTTTTTGAAAAAGACGTGGATTACGTAGTGATGGATAGTAAGGTGAAAATTGTGGACGAACAAACGGGTCGTATCATGGATGGTCGTCGTTGGTCAGATGGTTTGCACCAAGCCGTTGAAGCGAAAGAAGGAGCTAAAGTTGAAGACTCAACGCAAACTTACGCTACCGTTACGTTACAGAATTATTTCCGAATGTACCATAAGTTAGCGGGTATGACGGGTACTGCCGAAACCGAAGCGGGTGAATTTTGGAAAATATATAAATTAGATGTCGTCTCGATTCCAACTAACCGCGTGATTGTGCGGGATGACAGAGACGATAAGGTTTACAAAACGGTTCGTGAAAAATACAACGCCGTTGCCGACGAAATCGTAGAAATGGTAGAGGGTGGCCGTCCGGTATTGGTGGGAACTACCTCGGTTGAAAACTCAGAGATTTTGAGTCGAATGCTCAGTATCCGTAAGATTCAACATCAAGTATTGAATGCGAAACAACACGCCCGCGAAGCAGATGTTGTTGCCGAAGCTGGAAAGCCTGGAACGGTGACAATTGCGACAAACATGGCGGGTCGTGGTACGGATATTAAGCTTACTCCCGAAAGTAAAGCTGCGGGTGGTTTGGCAATTGTAGGTACAGAACGCCACGATTCACGCCGCGTTGACCGTCAGTTACGTGGTCGGGCGGGTCGTCAGGGAGATCCGGGTTCGTCACAGTTTTTCGTTTCACTCGAGGATAATCTGATGCGAATGTTCGGTTCCGACCGGGTGGCGAAAGTCATGGACCGCATGGGAATGGAAGAGGGAGAGGTTATTCAACATAAGATGATTTCAAATTCGATTGAGCGTGCTCAACGCAAAGTCGAAGAAAATAACTTTGGTACTCGTAAACGTCTTATCGAGTACGATGATATCATGAATATTCAGCGTGATACCATTTATCGTCGTCGTAAGAATGCACTGTTCGGCGAACGCCTTTCATTAGACGTTGCCAACATTATTTACGATACCTGTGCTGATATTGTAAGAAATACAAAAGGTAATTTTGCAGAATTTGAAGTGCGTGTGTTACAAGGTCTTGGCTTTACTCCTGAGATTTTGGAAACTGACTTTGCCAATGAGCGGGATATGACAAACCGTTTATTTGATCTTGCAGAAACTCATTACAAACGTAAAAATGAAGCTATCCGTAAAAATGCGATGCCCGTTCTTACTCAGGTGTTGGATGATCGTCGGGCGTTGAAAGAAGAGCCATTTATGGCGGTTATTGGTGATGGTGCAAAAAATATTGCGGTATTCTGCGACATTAAAAAAACTGTCGATGTGGATGGGCGTGAGTTAGTTCTTGAAATGGAGAAGAGTATTTCACTTTCGGTCATTGACCAAGAGTGGAAAGAACACCTTCGTGACATGGATGATTTGAAGCAATCGGTTCAGAATGCTTCTTACGAGCAGAAAGACCCGTTATTGATCTACAAATTCGAAGCAGTAGAGCTTTTTCAGAACTTCTTGAAGAAGGTTAACGCTGAAGCTGTAAGCTTTTTAATGAAGGCAAATGTGGTTGAAATGCGTTTTCAACAAATTGCTCCGCCTAAAACGGAGAAGCCGGAATTATCAATGAACCGAACTGACGACGAAGAAAATTCAGTTTCTAAAACGCCGGCTAAAAAGTTAAAAGTAGCAAGCCGTAACCAAAAAGTCAGCGTTCAGTACAAAGACGGAACGGTGAAAAAAGACGTAAAATACAAAAACGTAGAAGCCGACGTAGCAAACGGTAAAGCCGTTTTGGTAGGTTGAGAACGTTAATATGATTTCAAAATAAGCCCGGAAGAGTTTTCTTTCGGGCTTATTTTTTGTCTTACCATTTATATCTTATCACATTTCCCATTCGTCTTGGTACATTTGAAGTGCCCCTTTGAGCTCTTTTAGTATTTTACCGTTATTCTGTTTATCTGCTAGTAAAATACCATTTTCAAAAGCATCTTTAGCCTTTTCTTCTTCCTCTTGTTCTGCGTATATGGTAGCCGCTTGATAGTACGTAGGTAGGTATTCAGGAAAGCTTGTCAGCAAAACCTCCAAGTGCTTTAGGCATTCAGTTGTATCCTTTCCCGCGTATTCCATTGCCAAAGCATAACGGTTAAATGGTTCGTCAGGCTCCGTCTTGATGAGTTCACTCAAAATTTTCAAACGCTCTTCTTGCATATTATTTGCCATTCTTTTACATTTGTAATGTTATGCATGCATAACAATTTGTACGAAATACCGTTACTCAATAACAAAGTAAAGGCTTAAAACGGTTTATATAAAGTGATTGATTATTTTAGTAATTTACGTCACGAAAAAAAAAGTACGAAGCCTTATCAATTGAATTCAATATTTAATAATTAAACTTTATGAAAATACTAGTTTGTATTTCTAGCGTACCAGATACAACAGCCAAAATATCTTTTACGGACGATAATACCACCTTCAATCAAGCAGGAATCCAGTACATTATCGGACCTTACGATGATTATGCACTCGCTCGTGGCGTAGAATTAAAAGAAGCTAATGGCGGAACGGTAACTGTTTTAAACGTTGGGAAATCTGATACTGAAACGCAGATACGTAAAGCATTGGCAATCGGAGCAGACGATGCCATCCGAGTGGATGCTGAACCAACAGATTCGTTTTTTGTAGCGGAGCAAATTGCCCACGTTGCTAAAGACGGTAATTACGATTTAATTCTAATGGGGCGTGAGACAACTGATTATAATTCAGGGGTAGTACACGGTATCGTAGGTGAATTATTGGGTTTACCTTCTTTCTCGCCCGTTATGCAATTAGATATTGAAGATGGTATTGCTAAAATGACTCGTGAAATTGAAGGCGGAAAGGAAAAATTAGAAGCCCCGCTTCCGTTAGTATTGGGCTGTCAGGAGCCAATTGCTGAATGGAAAATTCCGAATATGCGTGGAATCATGACGGCTCGTAAGAAACCGTTAAACGTAGTTGAGCCAAGCGGAGAAGCTATTACAAGCATAAAGCAATATAGTTTACCACCTGAAAAGGGAGAATGCAAAATGATTGACGCAGATAACGCCGCCGAACTCATTAGGTTATTAAGGACGGAAGCAAAGGTGATATAAGTGGCTTTTAGCCGTTGGCTACTTGCCTTCGGTTTTTCAAATAAAATTTTAATCAACTCACCCTTCAATTCCTTCTGCTCTGAGAAGAAGGGGTCGGGGAATGAGGTAAAACAAAAGTATCATGTCAGTACTCGTATTTATAGAATTAGCAGACGGCGAAATCAAAAAGTCGTCTTTAGAAGCTCTTTATTACGGAGCAAAAGTTGCCGAAATGACTGGAGGTTCTGCCACGGCGTTGGCAATCGGAGAAGCTTCCGAAGGTGAATTGGCGAAAGCCGGAAACTACGGAGTTCCTAAGGTTCTTCACGCAAATAGTGAGCGTTTGAGCCAGCCCAATATCATGGCTTACTCAAAAGCACTCATTGAGGCAACTCAACAAATCGGAGCAAATATTATCGTAACTGCAAAGTCATCACTTGCCGATCCGGTCACTGCTCGGGTAGCGGGTGCTATGAAGGCAGGAGTTGTAGGAAACGTAGTTGAACTGCCAGATTTATCAGACGGTTTTAAAGTGAAACGCAGTATTTTTACTGGAAAAGCATTTGCTGATACTGTTGTTTTGAGTGACCTTAAAATATTAGCCATTAAAAAGAACGCAGTTATTCCTGAACTCAGCGATGCAATTGCTACGATTGAAGTGTTTAGCCCATCGCTTGATGACAGTAGTTTTGTTGCTAAGGTAATAGAAACCGTAAAAGTAACGGGTGATATACTTTTACCTGAAGCCGATTTAGTTGTTTCTGGTGGACGTGGATTTAAAGGACCTGAAAATTGGCAGCCATTGTTAGATTTGGCGACTGCTTTAGGTGCAGCAACGGCTTGTTCTAAACCGGTTTCTGACCTTGATTGGCGACCTCACCACGAACACGTTGGACAGACGGGTATTAAAGTTGCTCCAAACCTCTATATTGCTTGCGGTATCTCTGGAGCAATTCAGCATTTGGCTGGCGTAAATAGTTCAAAAGTGATTGTGGTTATTAATAAAGACCCTGAAGCTCCTTTCTTCAAAGCGGCAGATTACGGAATCGTTGGAGACGTATTTGATATACTCCCAAAATTAACCGCCGCTGTTAAAGCAGGTTAATAATTCTGATATTGGATTTCAGATTTCTGAAATGAATATTGAGGTTTATACCTAATCAATAAAAGAGCGGCCTTTTCGGGTCGCTCTTTTATTGTTATTAACTACATGAAATACCAATACCTAATTTTACGAATGCTGATAAGCTTTCACTGTTTCAACAAAGCATTTTACTTTATCTGGGTCAGTATCTGGGTAAACGCCGTGACCGAGGTTAGCAATGTAATATTGTGAACCAAAGCTCTTCAACATTTTCTTTGTGTGGCTTTCAATACTACGACTTGAGCCGTACAATACACATGGATCAAGATTTCCTTGTAACGTTTTATTCTTAATCATTCGTCTTGATTCTCTGATGTCCATGTTCCAGTCTAATCCAACTACCTGACAGTCTAATTTGCTAATTTCCCGCCGAGCAAAATAAGCTCCTTTTGCAAAAACGGTAACGGGAGTTTCTTCAATGGCGTCGCAAATTTGTTTGATATACGGAATGGCAAACGTCTTATACTGTGCAGGAGTTAATATTCCTGCCCATGAGTCAAATACCTGAACTAAGTCTACGCCGTGGTTTATTTGGGCTTTTAAGTACTGAATAGTACTATCTGTAATTTTTTGAAGAAGTATATGTGCCAGTTTTGGCTGCGTGTAAAGAAACTTCTTCGCTTCAGAGAATGTCTTTGACCCCTGTCCTTCAATCATGTAACACAGAATTGTAAATGGTGCACCAGCGAAGCCAATCAGCGGAACTCGCCCGTTTAACTCTCGTTTTACAATGTCAATTGCTTCAAGAACATATCCTAAATCAGATTCTGCGTCGGCAATCTTTAAGTTGTCAATATCTTGCTTTGATTTTACAATTCGTGGAAATATCGGACCTTTTGTCTCAACCATCTTATAGGGAAGCCCCATCGCTTCTGGAATTACTAAGATGTCGGAGAAAATAATGGCGGCATCTACCCCCAGAATATCTACGGGTTGAATGGTGACCTCAGCGGCGAGTTCGGGAGTGGTGGCAAGTTTTATAAAACTGCCTGCTTGTGCTCTAACTTTTCTGTATTCGGGCAAAATACGACCTGCTTGCCGCATTAGCCATACTGGGGTTCTTTCTGTTATCTCGCCTTTGGCGGCTCGTAAGAATAAGTCATTCTGTAATTTCATCCGACAAAATTACGATAACAATTCTTTAATTCTAGTTCGTGAATGAACGGATTATACAAACTTCATAAAGATACGTAAGTTTGAGGCTGCTTCGAAGATTGATTTAACTTTTCTGTGAGGTGATTTGCGGGAAGGAAACCTTTCAATTCGTTCATAAATCGTCCGCGACTATTTAACGTTATGATAGTTGGAAAGCTTTCTACTCCAAACCGATTGGCGATTTCCATGCCATCAAATGTATCAACGTTTACTTTATAGATTAGAAAATTCTCATTCAGGTGTTTCGCTAATTCAGCGTTGGTAAATGTCTCTTTATCCATCTTTTTACAAGGAGCACACCACGCCGCCCAAAAGTCAAGAATGGCAACTTTGCCTTGTTTACGAGCTTCCCGAAGGAAATCATCGTACGAGCCACTGTAGAAGTTTGTGGTGTTATTTGAAGAAGCTTGTTGAGCGTCTGATTCGATGCTATTGAACGTAAAGAACAATATCAGAAGGGCTAATGATAGTTTTTTCACGGGACTGTAGATTTGTTTTGGAAAGCTGTTGCACCAAAATATTATTCATGAACCATGCCAAACTAATATAAAACGAAAAAGGACGGTCATTTGACCGTCCTTTTTACAGATAGAGTTTACTAAAACATTAGTAAGAAATTCCTAAAGCTTTCAATGTCTCAAGGTTAAGGTTACCCTGTGGCAAGTTCTCATCCTTTTGGAATTGAAGAAGAGCAGTTTTAGTCTGGCGACCTAAAACGTTGTCAATTGGACCTGGGTTGTAGCCTTTTTGCTTCAACGCTATTTGAATCGCACGGATACGCTCAACGGTCACTTTATTCTCACAAAGAACCTCTACCCAGTCAGCGTAAGAACCAATACCAGTTATCGAAGTGAATGTGTAAGTTCCCATTTGAGCAGGAATAGCGACTTCGCTCGTGGCAGGACCAGTTTTAACAATTGTTTTAGTCATTGTCTTATATTGGGCAGGTATTTCTACTTTACGAGTTGCAGCAGCCTGAGCTATTACCTGACGTGTGATAGTTTTGTACTTAGCTGGAATATCAATTTCGCGAGTGGTAGGCTGATTGTCAATCATGTACTTAGAAACCGAACGGTATTCAGCAGGTACATCAATTGAACGCACCGTTGGTCCACAACCACTGTTGTTTGAAGCCATTGCGTTAGAGCCGTCTCCTGAATTGATAGTATTACCTTTGTCTCCGCAGGCATAACGGGTACGGCTTGCAAATTGAGCAGGAACATCAACCTCACGCGTAGTTGCTGGGCTGGCTAATACTCTCTTTGAGCGAGTAGCAAACTGAGCAGGTACTTGTATCTCTCTTACAGAAGCAGCAGTAGCCACAACTTGCTTAGCTACAGTCTTATACTTAGCAGGTACAGTAATTTCTTTTACTTGAGCACCACGAGCTACTAATTGACGCGTGATTGTCTGAAATTGAGCTGGAACGATGGTTTTTTAACCTCTGCTTCGCTTACAACTACTTGCTTAGATACTGTTTCGTACTGAGCAGTAGCAGCACCGCTTTGGAAAGCATTTGCTCCCGAAAGCGTACCGTTTGGATTGTCGTTATAACCATCAAACATTTCTTTAGTAATCGTAACGTACTGAGCAGGAATGTCAATCTCTCTTACAGACGCAGGAGTTGAGACTACTTGCCTTGTAACAGCTGACGATTGAGCTGGTGTAACAATTTCTTTTACTCCGGCTGGAGTCTTAATCACTTGCTTAGTAATAGTTTTGTATTCCGCAGGAACCTCAACTAAACATAAGATACGGCAATCATCTGGATTGGCAGAAAGACAAGTTGGGTCAACTTTACCTTTTTCGTACTTAGTGTATGCATTACGTATTTTCACACGTTCAGTTATAGTTTGGTATACAGGAGGCGTAACTACTAAACGCTTGACAGACTCTTTTACCATTACAGTCTCGATTTCGGCTTTGTATTGAGCTGGAATAACTTCGTAACGCTTAGATGCCTCCTTGGATAACATACGCTTAGTTACAGTTTTGTACTTTGGAAGTTTCGCTCCACCCGTAGCTGGGGCAGCTTCTCTCACCATCACACGCTCAGTTACAGTTTTGAATTTTGCAGGAATAACGTTGTAGCTTACGTAAGAAGGACGAACCATATAACGCTCAGTTACGGGCTTGAACTGAATGTTGTTATCCACTTGTAGTTGAGTGTAAGCAGGAGAAGTCATGAATTGCTCCGTAGCAGTCTTGTAAATGGCTGGGTTAACTTCATAACGCACAGATGCTTCCTTTACTAATAACTTTTCGGTTTCTGTGGTGAATTGAGCCGGAACAACTTCTAAAGTGTTGTAACCTTCTTTTACCATGAAACGCTCAGAGGTAGACGTAAAACAAGGAGAGTTTGCTGCGGCAACATCTTTTGAGCTACTTGAGCCAGTTGCGGTAGTGGATGTGGCATCATTACATCCCGTAATTTCGTAACGCTTGTAAGTAGGAGCTGTTTCCATCCGTTCGCTTACCATGCGGTAAGTTCCTGAATTTGGAATAACTTGGACACTTTTTCCAGCTTCCTTGATTAAAATACGTTCTGTTTCAGTTTTATAAGTAGCGGAAGTAGCAGAATAAACCTTACTGGCTTCTTTCGTTAACATTTGATCCGAGGTAGTTCCCAACTCAGCAGTAGTAGCCATAAGTTGCTTTCCAGCTTCTTTTGCTACGTATTGTTCGGTGCGGGTAGTAAATTGTGCTGGTTTTAAACACTCTGCGTAGCACTTGCCCGGAACGGCATTTAGTGGAAGATTTACTTGAGCAACTGCAATGCTGCCAAATAGAAATAGCACACAGATTGACGATAGGTACTTGTTCATCATAGAAAATTTAATTTTAGGATTTAAAAATACTTGTTTTGAAGAAACGCTTGCTAAGTAGAAAATCTATTAGATAAATTGTATAAAGTGGTGTCTTCTGTGGCATAAATTGCGACTTTAATTTTAAAGCTTAGTTACACGTACAGCACCTGTTTTTTACAACTATTCAACTGTGATATTTATAATAGTAAGGGTTAAGTCGGCATACAATTTAAATAAAAAATACCTGAAAATGAAATTTATATAATCTCGTTTCCGATAGGTATTTATCACATAATCAGCCTTTTGACTACAGTATTTTTATGAGGTCACTAATTTATTTTCTTTTTTTTGAGAACATCCAAGGTACTAAGTTAACCTCATTATAAGCGTTTTCCCAACTATTGTGATTTATGTCAGCGTACTCCTGATATTTTACGTCTGCCTCAAGTTCCATTAAGCGAGCGTACATCTTTCGTGAGTTTTCGACTGGAACTACTCCGTCTGCATCACCGTGGAATATCCAGAACGGAACCTGAGCAGTTTCGCTATTGTAAGAACCTGTGTCCCCGCCACCGCAAATCGGAACTGCTGCCGCAAATAATTCGGGGAATCTCCCAACGGCCTCAAATGTGCCCATTCCACCCATGGAAAGTCCGGTTATATAAACCCGCGAAGTATCGGTGAATTCATCTTCTATATAGGAATCTAGTAATTCAATGGCGGCATCAAGTGCGGGAGTTATTTCGTAGGAGTAATTGAAATCAAAATCTATCGGGTACTTATCTCGGGTAAACTTTGCGGATGCCCAATACCCTTCTTTTGGACATTGCGGAGCAATTACAATGCAAGGATATTCGGTTCGATACTTTTCCGTTAAGAAAGTAGATACACCGTGCGTAAGTTGAGCTTCGTTATCACTTCCTCGTTCGCCCGCCCCGTGTAAGAAAAGAACAATCGGATACTTTTTACTTTTATCAAAATCAAGAGGCTTCAGTATTCTGTACGGCAAAACCTCTCCGGATGAGCTCATAAAAGTCTCTTTCTCAAACAGGCTTTTATCCTGCGAGAATCTGGGGGGGGGACTTTTAACTATACAGCTGATGAAGATGACAGCAATGAAAAAATAGGCGACTGTGTTTGATGGTTTGGTGTTCATAAATAGAAAATCCCGCTGATTGGAGTAGTGAAGTATTACATTCAAATATACTCAAATCAGCGGGATGTTTATAAAGTTCTTCTACAAGACTATTATTCGCCTAAAAACGGATAGCGGTAATCCGTCGCCGCATCGAAGGTTTCTTTAATCGTGCGTAGGTTTACCCAACGTAATAGGTTCAGCATTGAACCTGCCTTGTCGTTCGTTCCCGACGCCCTTGCTCCGCCAAAAGGTTGTTGACCAACTACGGCTCCGGTTGGCTTATCATTAATGTAGAAATTACCAGCGGCGTTTTCCAGTTTCCTTGTTGCCAATTCAACGGCATAACGATCTTTTGAGAAAACGGCCCCTGTTAAAGCATAAGGTGAAGTAGAGTCAACAAGTTCGAGAATTTCTTCAAAGTCAGTTGCTTCGTCATACACGTAAACTGTTAACACCGGTCCGAATATTTCTTCGCACATCGTGCGGTATTTCGGATCCGTTACTTGTAAAACTGTTGGTTCGATAAAATATCCTTCTGATTTATCAAAATTTCCTCCGGCAATGACTTCTACGCCATCTGCTTTTTTGGCTTCGGTGATATAACCCGAAATTTTATCGAAAGCTCGTTCATCAATTACGGCGTTAATAAAATTAGAGAAATCTTCCGTTACGCCCATTTTCATAGAGGCTAAATCTTCCTGTACGAAACCTTTTACTTCCTCCCAAATATTGGAAGGAATGTACGCTCGTGAAGCTGCCGAACATTTTTGACCCTGAAACTCAAATGATCCACGTACTAAACCGACAGCGACTTGCTTTGCATTAGCTGATTTATGGGCAACCACAAAGTCTTTTCCACCAGTTTCACCCACAATTCGTGGATAACCTTTGTATTTTGTGATATTCTGTCCGATGGTTTTCCAAATTGTCTGGAAAACGGCAGTACTTCCTGTGAAGTGAATTCCCGCAAAATCAGGATGGTTAAAAACCACATCACCTGTTTCTGGTCCGTCTACATAAATCAAGTTAATTACGCCGTCGGGTAAACCCGCTTCTTTAAAAACTTGCATGATTACATTCGCCGAATAAATCTGCGTGTAAGCGGGTTTCCAAACAATTACGTTGCCCATCATAGCAGCACTTGCGGGAAGGTTTCCGGCAATGGCAGTAAAGTTGAAGGGAGTTAAAGCAAAGATGAAACCTTCCAACGGGCGGTATTCTAAACGGTTCCAAACTCCTGGTGATGAAACGGGCTGGTCAGCATAAATTTGGGGCATAAATGCCACGTTAAAACGTAAGAAATCTATCAGCTCGCAAGCGGCATCTATTTCTGCCTGAAACGCATTTTTGGATTGTCCTAGCATTGTTGCGGCGTTAATCTTCGCCCGATATGGGCCCGCAATCAAGTCAGCAGCTTTTAAGAAAATAGCGGCACGCTGTTCCCACGGCATCGCCGACCAAGCGGTGCGGGCTTCAAGTGCGGTTTTGATTGCCTTTTCTACGTGGCTTTTGTCGCCTTCGTTTGCGTGACCAAGTGTGTGTTTGTGATCGTGTGGAGGAGATAAGCGAATTTTGTTATCGGTTCTGATTTCTTCGCCACCAATATACATCGGAATGTCGATTTCCTGCGAACGGGCTTCGGCAAGTGCTACCTTGACTTTTTCGCGTTCGGGACTGCCAGGAGCATACGAAAGGATTGGTTCGTTAATAGGTGCAGGTGTGTTGAAAAAAGCGTTATGCATATCTTGTATTGTATTAATGAATAAGTGTAAAGATACGATTTGTATTTTATCTTGCAGATAAATCATAAAACGGAAAGTATGACGGATAAACAAGACCAAGGGCAAATCGGTGAAGATATGGCGACGGCTTTTCTGCAAAATAGAGGTTTCAAAGTCTTAGAACGTAACTTTAGAGCCGGACAGTCTGAAATCGATATTATCGGGATGGATAAGGAATGTCTCGTTTTTGTGGAAGTCAGGCTACGGAAAAATGCGGATTTTGGCTTACCCGAACAAACAATGTCGAAAGCTAAAATGAGTGCCCTTAAACGCGGGGCGGAAGCTTATATGAGAAAACACGATTGGCTCGGCGATGTCCGGTTTGACTTCATTGCTATTATTCAAAAGCCCGACCTTAACATTGAACACTTTATGGATGTGTCTTATTGAAATGCGAAGATATGAGAACTGAGATTGAAGAGTAGGTTCTTAAATCTCTTACCTCGCACCTACAACCTTAGAAATATGATAAAGAAAACTACGCTTAATTTCCTAAACGATGTAGGTGAAAACAATAACCGTGAATGGTTTGCGGAGCATAAAGAACGCTATTTAGCTGCGAAAGAAAACGTGGATGAATTCGGAGAAATTATTTTTGAGAAATTGAGCAAAACAGACGTTTTAGAAAAGCTTAAACTCTACCGTATCTACAAAGATGTTCGGTTTTCAAAAGAGAAAATTCCGTATAATTGCCACTTGGGCGGACGAATGGTGCGAGCCATGAAATACCGGCGGGGTGGTTATTATTTTCACATAGAACCGGGGAATACATTTGTGGTTGGCGGATTTTGGCGACCAAGTAAAGAAGACTTATTGAGAATTAGACAGGAGTTTGCAGCTGATGCAAATGCTTTTTGGAAAATTATCAACGATGAAGAATTCTTGCAATGTTTTGGTGGCTTAAAGGGAGAGCAACTCAAAACAGTTCCTAAAGGATTTCCTAAAGACCATGAAGCTGTTGACCTGCTACGCTATAAGCAATTTATGGTACGCCATAATTTCACCGATGCGGAAGTTGACTCTCCTGACTTTGTAAATAAAGTGGTAGAAACCTTCCAAGCCATGCGACCATTTTTGGATTATATGAGCGTGGTGTTGACTACGGATGAAAATGGGGAAGAGGTTTGAAAACGGGCGTTCAATCAAAGTAATTAAAAGGTTTAGCCTATTTTGTAGTAATCAATTATTGAATAGCAATATGGAAATCCGTTTGCTTCACCTGAAAGGTATTGGTGTCTTCAAAGACGAAGTTGTTTTTTTTCCTGAGAAAAGAGGAAAGCAATTTGGCAGAAATCCATACTTTAACTGGTCAAAACGGAACGGGTAAAACTACGATTTTGCAAGCCTTGGCGAGTGGGATATCATGAACTTATCAGTTTGACTTTTATACTAAATCACACGCCATTTTTAAGAAGAAATTTACAAATAAATATTCTTTCACGATACTCGCTTTCGATAATACAGAATATATCTCTGTTCAAAAGGAATCTAAGACTTTTGCTCATGATATTGATTTCTCAAATATAACGGCATTCGCTTATCCAGGTTATCGTTTTGTAGAACATCAGGAAGACATTACCATAAAGGAAAAACCCGAATACAATCAGCTTTCAAATGCTTTGGAATTTAACAAAGTCTACGGAGCGAATGATTATACGCTAAATGAATGGCTGGCAAACCGAATGGCTCAACGCAATAGTGCTCTTTTTACGAATTGAAGTTGAACAGTGAAGGCAATTGTTACGCAGAACAGCCACCTCATATTTCATCAATAGTAATGCCCATTGATGAGGTTTTGGAAGAAAAGCAATCGAAAAAGAAGTGAAACTTCAAACCCCAATAAGTGAACGACCGTACAGATATGGTCACCTTTAAAAGAGCCTATTATTTTTAATCTCCATGCAAATCCAAAAATTCCCAACCTCTGAAATTTTAGCTCAAAGCGTAGCTGACTACATTTATAATGTAGTGAAACAAAAACCCGACGCTACGTTGGTGTTGACTTCGGGAGATACGCCCAAACGAGCCTATCAGCTTTTGGCTGCTCAGGCAAAGGCTACAGACTTTTCTAATTGTGTGATAATTGGTCTGGATGAATGGGTGGGTATTGGGCCAGAAAACGAAGGAAGTTGCCAATACATAGTGAAGGAAAACTTATTGAAGCCCCTCGGTATTTCAACAAAAAACTACACTTTTTTTAATGGATTAGCTGATAATCTACAAAACGAATGTCAACGCATTGATAACTTGATTACAGAACGTGGTGGGTTAGATTTTATCATTGTCGGGGTTGGGTTAAACGGACATATCGGACTAAATGAACCAGGTTATGATTTTGATAATTACTGTCACGTTACAGAATTAGCAGATATTACGATAGAAGTAGGTCAGAAGTATTTTAAATCTGCGACACCACTGATTCAGGGAATTACGATTGGACTAAAACATTTGTTGGAAGCCAAAACTGCTATGCTGATGGCAAGCGGCGAAAGAAAAACGGAGATAATCAGACAGACGGTTGCTGCTGAAATCTCTTCCGAGACTCCGTCAACGGTCTTTCAATTGCACAGAAATGGTTTGATTTGGCTTGACGAAGCTGCTGGAAGTTTGACTTAATTTCTTACCAGTTCAATCGCTCCGAAAACCCCCGCACTATCGCCGAGTTTAGGACGTAAAAAGAGTGTTTCGACTTTACGGTTATTGAAAATCCAGTTTTCAAGTTCTGTTTTGGCTTCGGTATAAACTAAATCAATATTGCTTACGCCGCCGCCAAAAACGATTACATCTGGGTCAATAACATTTACGACATAATGCAACGCTTTTCCGAGAGACTTTACCAACCGGTTCATAGTTGCCGTGGCGTGTTCGTCAGTTCCGGCGAGGTGACGTTCGTAGATTTCTTTTAATTGTCGATCTTCTCTGCTGATTTTAGCGTAATATGCTTCAAGTGCCGGACCGGCAAAAACTTTTTCGTTACAGCCCGATTTTCCGCAATAACAAGGCGTGCCGTTTTCTTCGGATACGTTGTGTCCCCACTCTCCACCAATACCGTGCCGACCGCCAATTATTTTTCCGTTTACAACGACTCCGCCGCCAACGCCCGTTCCTAAAATAACGCCAAATACTACTTTAGCATCGGGAGCTTGTTCGGGCACGGCACCCATAGTGGCTTCCGCGAGGGCGAAACAATTGGCATCGTTCGCCATTTCGATTGGAACGCCTAAAGCGGCTTCAATATCCACTTTCATTGGTTGACCATTCATGCACGTGGTGTTGCAGTTTTTCATGGTCTGTAAACTTGGGTCAAGGGTTCCGGGCGTAGAAAAGCCGATGCGTTTTGGCTGAATTTTCGTTTCAGTTATCAGTAAATCAATGAGTGTTCTTATCTGATTGATAATATGCTCGTAGCCATTATCTGCTTCTGTCGGGATGCGTTTCCGAATCAGAATTTCGTTTGTTTCGGCGTTCATCACAACGCCTTCTATTTTTGTGCCACCGAGGTCAATGCCCCACAGATAGTTGTTCATGTTATTTATCTTTTTTGAGATTTCCTATATCATTTAGATTCCGCGGACGTTTAGACTAACACTCGGAATTTTTATGAACAAACCCTTATGAACAAACCTTGTTATACCTTATAAACTTAGTTAATATTTCGACGCTGGCGGGTGGTTTTCTAAATGTAAAAACATCAAACTTTTCTGTATTCAGGAAGTTCTTCCCTGCCATATCAAAAAAAAGCTGTAGTTAACCCAAAATCCCTGCACCGTACAGCTATTCTGGAATAACCATTTACGAGAATATAATTTATATCTGCCTGATTTAATGCTTCAACGAATTCAATAAAAGTCAGTATTGAAAATATTTCTCGTTCACTCCCTCTTTCTCATTCTGAAGAACGCTCTATCCACTTTGGGTCAAAACTATAGACTACAGAATGCAGATATATTGCGTATTTTAAACGCTCAGTAGCTGATTTCGACTGTCAATGTTTTCGGGTATTTTGTCCGTTAGTTCCTGCTTAAAGGGGGTGCAATCCATTTTCATTTCATCCATTTCTTTTCGAAAGTAACATCTTTTCTTCGAGTGCTTTAAAGAACTGCTCTCGGTAAGTTTCTCCGAGTGAAACGGCTGTTTTGGCTTCCACAAAAATTTGGTTTCCTTCAATAAACTGCACTTTTTTCAAAGATACAATAAACGACCGATGAACCCGCATAAACATACTTTCGGGCAATCGTTCCTGTACTTCTTTCATTGTTAATAAGGTTATAATTTTCCCGTTTATGGTGTGTATGGTTACGTAGTTTCCTAAACCTTCCACGTACAAAACATCGTCAAACTTTACCTTCTGTACCTTTCCGTCGGCTTTTACAAAAACGTAATCATCTTGTTGGTTATCTGTAGTTTGTGCGTTTTCTGGTGTTGCTTTTTTTGGCTGACTTTGTTCGTTTAAATCCATCACTTTTTGAGCGGCTTTCAGGAAACGTTCAAACGGAATTGGCTTCAGTAAATAATCTACTACGTTGTGTTCGTAACCTTCCAATGCGTATTGGTCGTAAGCCGTAGTAAGGACAACTTTCACCCGACCTTTCAATAATTTAATGAAGTCAAGCCCTGATAATTCGGGCATGTGAATGTCTAGAAAGATGAGGTCAATATCTTTGGTGTAAATGGCATCTAAAGCATCTAACGGGCCGAGGAAACTTCCGGTAAGTTCCAGAGATGGTGTTTTGGAAATGTAATGCGTTAGTATATCTATGGCTCCCTGCTCATCATCCACGACGAGACATTTTATCTTCTTCATAGTTCAATTTTTAGTTTAGTGGTGAAAGACTGCTCCTCGTCAATTATTTCGAGTGAATGATTGTTTGGGTACGCCAAGTCCAATCTGTTTTTAATATTACTCAGTCCAATACCCGTTGAGTTTTCTTTGGGACCATTCCGCTTTTTGTTCCGCACCTCAAAATAGAGGATTCTACTGTCAATTTTCAAATGAATTTTCAGCGGATTATTGGCATCGTGCAGTTCGCCGTACTTGAAGGAATTTTCCACAAATGTTATTAACAATAGCGGCATAATTCGTCGAAAAGCGGTACTTCCGTCAATCGTGAAATCAATTTGCAACCGGTTTGAAAACCTTAGCCTATTGAACTCCACAAAGTTTTCGAGGTGTTTAATTTCGTTTTCGAGTGCTACTTTAGTTTCGTCATTTTGTTGTAAACCGTACCGCATTATTTCAGAAAGTAACATGGTAGCACGAGACAAGTTATCAGAAAGTGGAATAGCCTGAGCGTACAGAAAATTGAGGCTGTTAAATAAAAAATGCGGATTTATCTGATATTTTAGCGTTTGTAACTTTGCCGTAACCAATTCATTTTCAATACGTTGCTGGTTAATTAGCTCTTGCTGCCGTTGAGATTCTATAGTCGCAAGTTGACCTTTGTAGTGCATTACGTTCTGGGCGTATCCGTAAATGAAACTTATTAAGATAATGTAAACTTCTTGTGGCAATATTTTCCTGAGAGAAAAGCCAACTAAGTACCCCGTTTTCATGCTTGCCTTAAAGTCATTAGGAGAAATAGTCTTTGATTTTGGGCTGCCAAAATGGTCAAGTGGAATAAGGTCAGCGTTCGCTAAAAAAACAAAATATGTTGCTTTGATAACTGAAAAACCAACCCAGAGAATGAACGTCCAAAAAATGGCGAGAAATAGCTGATTCCGCTCCAAGAAACGAAAACTTGTATAAAAGCTGGCGTAAAAACAGAAAACAGACGGAATCAAGAGAAGTAAATCCGCTTGTACGTCAATGAATTTTCCTTTCATGAGAAGGTTAAAGTTATTGAGTAAAATCCAGATTACCCAACCGAGCATGTTCCAAAAAACTACCCTCAAAGTTGCATTTTTTTTGAAAATTTCAAAGCCTTCAATGAGTCTATTTCGAAAAGAAACCTGCTGACGGTGCCAGGTACTCAGAAAACCAAGCCCCACAAATTCTCCCAAGGCAAGTATAACAATCAGAAAGCCTTCAACTCCTATCACAAAACCTTTGGACGCCGCTGCTTCGATTGCTTTTTCATTCTTCAAATTAGGAACCTGCCCGAGAGAGTATTTCACAATTTCGGCTTGTGTAATTGTCCAGTTCAAAGCCATAATCCTAACCGCAATCAAACCAATTGACAATAGGACAAGAATAACAAAAAAGTCCATCTTAGAGCCATCTTTGAATAACGGAGCGGTGAAAAGGAAGCTAATTGTGTAAAACAAAACAGATGTAAAAACCATGAACGGCACGTACACGCTATTCCAGTTCTTCCACTCAAAAAATGAAATCGGAGTGAAGTAATTCATCACGATTATTAACAGCAAATAAGCTACCAATGAGCCTAAGGCGATGAAGTGAATGCGTTTCGTGGGAGAGATTTTCATGGAGGTTCAAAGTTATTCCGATTCACAAAACTAAGTAAATCAATCAGTTGGTGGCAGAGAATTATGTGAACTACATCATAAATATGACGAACCTGACGATTGAGTACACGAACCCGTTTTGGTAATATTTCATAACGTTCGTCAACTATTTTGGGTGATTCGTGTAATTAATTTCAAGAAGAAGCCTGAGTATATCACTTTTGGGTTGTTGTTAGCGGCACGCACAATTTATGAAAAGCTACGCTTTAAAAACGAGCAACCTCAGACAAAAAATACAATGGGAATAATTCAGAGATTTTCGACAAAATACTCCTCTAAAATCGCCATTTTACTGACCGCTTTATTAATCGGTTTGGTGGTGATAACTGGTGTCATAACCCAGCAGCCCGTACCTGCTTGGTGGTTTGTGCTTACGCCAGTTTTGCTCCGAATGTTAAAAGGGTAAATTCGCTTATCCAACGCATTTGCCGCTTACTGCGAAAACTGTCAACTTTATAAATTAACGGTAGCCCGTCAACATTGGTTAAACTATTTTTGTTGACCGATAATTACTGACATCCGATACAATGAAATTTCTTAACCTTACTTTTGAAAGTTTTCGCTTTGCCATGCAGGCTTTGAAGGCAAACTTACTTCGTACCGTACTTTCACTTTTGGGAGTTACGGTCGGAATTTTCTCAATTATCGGCGTGCTGACCATGGTAGATTCGCTTGAATCTAATATTAAAGGTAGCCTGAGTAGTATCGGTGAAAAAGTAATTTATGTAGACAAGTGGCCGTGGCAATTTGGCAGCGGTGATTACCCATGGTGGAAATACTTTCAACGTCCCCGTCCACAATACCAAGAGTTTAAATACCTGCGTGATAATACCGAAAACGCGAGAGCAGTCACCATCATGGACTACGCCCAGACTAATGTGCGGCAGGGAAGCAATAGTTTTGAATCGCTTTGTCAGGGAATCACTTACGAGTTTAACCTTATCACTGAAATTCCAATTATTGAAGGTCGTTACTTTACTACGCAAGAAGTAGAATCGGGGCGAAACGTGGCAATTATTGGCGGAAAAGTAAACGAAATGTTGTTTCCGTACGAAAGTGCCGAAGGAAAAAATATTAAAGTAAATGGCCAAAACTTTACTGTAATTGGAGTTCAGGAAACAAAAGGGAAACAGTTGGTAGACGTAGGCGGAAGCCCCGATGAAAAAGTGTATATCCCGTTCTTGAAACACAAACGGATGTTTTCTTCGGGAAATCTCAATGGAATGATTGCCTTGCAAGCTTACGACAGCGACGAAAATATGTTAATGCTCGAAAGCGAGATAACCGGACTCATGCGAACTACCCGTGGGCTAAGACCAACGGAAGATGATAATTTCGCCCTCAATCGACCCGATGCGGCGGCACAAGCCCTTTCGGGACTTTTCGGAACGCTCACTGTTGGAGGTTGGGTAATTGGACTTTTTGCCTTACTAATTGGTGGTTTCGGAATTGCGAATATTATGTTTGTATCCGTGAAAGAACGCACCAATATTATCGGCATTCAAAAATCGCTGGGAGCGAAGAACTACTTTATACTTTTCCAGTTTTTGTTTGAATCCGTTTTTCTCTGTATTCTTGGCGGACTTCTCGGGCTACTTTTGGTCTATCTTGCCAGTTTCATAGATATTGGTTCGTTGGATATAATTCTATCGAGCGGAAATATCATAATTGGGTTAACCGTGTCGAGCGTAATTGGTGTACTTTCGGGCGTAATTCCCGCCTCTCAAGCCGCTAATATGGATCCCGTAATTGCCATCCGAGCGAAGTGATTTTATGTTGTGGATAATATCTCAATTTCCACCCCGTCCATTCCTTCAAAAGCCTCTTCTAAAAGCGGAATGAGTGATAATCTAATGTCGAGAATTAAGCCGCTTTTTGTATCGTAGGTTTGTTCTTTGATGGTAATGTCGTGGGTTTTTACAAACTGCATAACGTCATTCATCTGTGGGTATTTGAACCGAATGTGAATCAACTTATTTACGGTCTTCTCAACAACTTTTGCGTTTCTTAATGCTTCATCGGTGGCGTTTTTGTATGCGTTTATTAATCCCGAAACTCCGAGAAGTGTTCCGCCGAAATACCGTACAACTACTACGAGCGTATCCGTAACTTCAAAAGATTTAATGGTATTCAAAATCGGTAAACCCGCAGATCCGTTGGGTTCGCCGTCGTCGTTTGCTCGGTAGCGATTGTCTTCCAAACCCAATTGATACCCGTAGCAATGATGCCTCGCTTTTGGATGAATTGACCTTACTTCCGTCAGTCGCTCTTTTACCTCTTCTTCGGTGCTGACCTCATACGCGTACGCAATAAACTTGCTTCCCCGGTCACGGAATTCTCCTTCGGTTGGTTTTGCAATGGTTTGGTAGGCGTCGTTTTGTTCTGGCATGATTTTTATCCAATAGTAAATAAACATTGAGAAATCGCAAAATACAATAAAATGACTAAACGTACTTTTCTATTTTTAACGCTTATTATCGTTGGGTTTGTAGGTTGTGAGTTACCGGATATTGGTGTGGCGTACGACCCGACGAACGGTGGAAATCCTGTGGTAGATTTAAATGAAATCAAAGGAGAGTGGAATTTTGGTAAGATTGAGGTAGTTGCTGATAACGGAAAACTATACAGTATAGAAGGACAGGAGTTAGTAAATATATTCGCTGATCAGGGTTTGCAGTCAACCTCTAATGTCCAACGCTTTTTGCGTAGTAAAATGGTATTCAATGCTCAATCTGTGAAAGCTTACGCTATCAGTCAGACAACGCCTTTTCAGGGTTCGTGGCAATACGCTCCGGAAGACGAGAAGTTGGTGCTTTTTGCTGATGCAAAAGATTCTGAAGCTTACACAATCAAAGGTTTATCTGAAGAATATTTCACTATTTCAACGTCAAGAGTAAGCTTGGCGGATATTCCGGCGAGTACCGAACAGCAGACTTTCGGGCAAGTAATGGCTCAGCAAATTGGCAAGAAAATTATCAATGTAAAAGAGACGAATAAAGACGTAGTTGCCAAGGTGCAGTCTATTCAATTGATAATCAGATACCAAAGATAGTAATTGGCGGATTTTAATATTTCTTTGAACAATTTGAACATTAGGTTTATTATTAGTCAGCGACTCCGACCGAGTCGCTGACTTTTTGTTTAATTTCGCTTGAAAGCTGAGTACCACAACAATAAAACCAAATGAACAAATCAACCGAAGAGTCAACGAAGAGTCTAAATTTCATCGAAGAAATTGTATCTAATGATGTTGAAAAAGGACTTCACGGCGGTCGGGTGCTGACGCGTTTTCCCCCTGAGCCCAACGGGTATTTACACATCGGACACGCAAAATCTATCTGCCTGAACTTTGGCGTAGCGAATGATTTTGGTGGAGAAACGAACCTCCGTTTTGACGATACAAATCCCGTAACTGAAGATACTGAATACGTTGATTCTATTAAGAACGACGTGAAATGGTTAGGTTTCAATTGGGTAAACGAATTCTACGCGTCAGATTATTTTGATACGCTTTTTGCGTACGCCGTTAAATTAATAAATAACGGATTTGCGTACGTAGAAGACAGTACTTCGGAAGAAATTTCGGCGATGAAAGGTACGCCTACGCAAGCCGGAACAAATAGCTTATACCGCGATCGTACACCAGAAGAAAACCTGCGGTTATTCACGGAAATGAAAGAGGGTAAGCACGCCGAAGGCTCAAAAGTTCTTCGGGCGAAAATTGATATGACATCTAATAATATGCTGATGCGTGACCCAGTCATTTATCGCATAAAATTTGCTCACCACCACCGCACCGCAGATAAATGGTGCATTTACCCACTGTATGATTTTGCCCACGGGCAGTCTGATTCCATCGAAGAAGTCACACACTCCATTTGTACATTGGAATTTGTATCGCATCGTGAAGTTTATAATTGGTTTATCGAAAAATTAGAGGTATTTCCTTCCAAACAATACGAGTTTGCTCGTCTGAATATAACTTATACCGTTCTGAGCAAGCGTAAATTACTCCAATTAGTTAACGAAAAGTACGTCAGTGGATGGGATGATCCTCGTATGCCGACTATTTCAGGAATTCGCCGTCGGGGTTATACAGCAGTAGCAGTTCGTAATTTTTGTGAACGCATTGGTGTTGCGAAGCGGGATAACTTGATTGATATTGACTTACTGGAATTTTTCGTACGGGAAGATTTGAACAAAATTTCTACGCGGGCAATGGCAATCTTAAACCCGTTGAAAGTGGTTATTACAAATATGGGATCGGATGAAACGGAGGTTTGTTCCGTGGTTAATAATCCCGAATCAGAAGAACAAACGAGTCATGACATGATTTTCCGCAACGAGATTTATATCGAACGCGACGACTTCATGGAAGAGCCATTTAAGAAGTACAATCGTTTGAAGCCGGGTGGAGTTGTACGACTAAAAGGTGCGTTTATCATCGAGTTTGAAGACATGGTAAAAGATGCCGATGGAAATATTACCGAACTGCATTGTAAGACCGTGGAGAACAGTAAAAGCGGGAGTGATACGTCAGGTGTTCGGGCAAAAGGAACAATCCAATGGGTTTCGGTTGCGGATGCCGTAGCGGCGGAGATTCGTCAGTACGACCGCCTCTTCAAAGCAGTAAATGTGGATGCCGCCGAAGGCGACTTCAAGAATCAACTGAACGAAAATTCGTTGGTGAAAACTACCGCATTCATCGAGCCATTTATCAAAGAAGTAACTCCTGAAGACTACTATCAGTTTATGCGGACGGGCTATTTCGTTTTGGACAAAGACTCAACTGACGATAAGCTGATTTTCAACCGTACGGTAGAATTGAAAAGTAGCTGGAAGTAAATAATAGAAGTTGGATGTCAGGTGCTCGATTTTGGAAACAAACCGTAATCGTAGGGGAAACCCCACCTTACATTCAACTTCTACGCTTTATTTATACTGCTGAATTATTTTATGCAGAGCCTTTTGGGTATCGAGTTCTGTGAAGAAATCATAAATCTGCGTGTGGGCGTCGTAATTAAGCGTAAGTCCGGTTTCGAGGTAGCGATAAGCTTCGTTATAATCTCCCGCGAAAACTAAATATACCGCCGCTCGATAATGTAAATCGGCTTCGTCGGGCAGTTCGTGCAATCCTTCCTGAATTATCTCAAGGGCTTTACCGTGTTCTTTTAATTCCCAGTAAAGTAGTGACCAATTTAACCACGTATCCAGATTTAGCGGATCATAAGTTGCGGCTCTCTCATAGGCCTCCACGCTCGAAAGAAAATTTCCTAACTGAGCTTCGGTATCTCCCAGAAGTAACCAGTAATCTCCGTTTTCCCCTCTGAGTTTAATAGCCTTTTTTACAAAGTGAACGGCTTCCATACTTCGCCCTTCTTCGTAAAGAACCGATGCCATTCCAAACCACGCATCAGGGTAGGCTTCATCCAGTTCTGTGGCTTTTCGGTAGTTTATATAAGCCGTTTGAAACTCATCAACCTTCTCGTATGATGCAGCTAGATGAGTGTATATTTCGGCTGTTTCTTCTAATTTTGCCGCTGTACTGTATGCCTCCTGAGCGTTGGCATATTGTTCGGCGTTCATAAAGACGTGACCCAAATTATACCACGCCATAAAGAAATCATCTTTAATAGCTACGGCGTATTCGTACGCTTCAATGGTTTCTTCGGTATTTTCTAAGTGGTTATGGCATACTCCCAAACAGAACCAGGCGGCGTGAGCAAACGGGTCACTTTCTGTTAATTCCTGAAAGTACGGTAAGAAGGATTCAACTTCGTCGGTTTGGTCTACACTGTGTACAAGTTCGTACAGAGCTGGGTGATTTTCGGGATTATGACTGACTGCTTTCTTGAAGCAATATACTGCCTTATCATGCTCGTCCAAATGTTGGAATACCACACCTAACTGAAAGTAGACAGAGTCTTTATCAGGCGTGATTGGTAGTATTTCCTGAAAAATTTCGAGAGCTTGTACGTGGTCGCCCATCAAATCCAACACAACGCCTCGCAGAAAACTAATCTCAGTGTCAGACGGATTCAGTATGCTAATCTGATCGAGTAAATTTAAAGCTTTATTAAATTCATACTTACTGATGTATAATTCTGCACGAAGTAATTGTAGTTGCAAGGAGTGGGGATAGTTTGAGATGCCCATCTCGCAGGCAATAGCAGCAAGTTCAAGTTTACCATTCACAAGGTAATAATCCGCCAGCGATTCGTAGGCGACTTCTTCCATGAAATGGTTTTCTTTACTATTTAACATCGCCTCGAATTGCAGGGCAGATTCCTTTATATTTGGATCCTCCCGCTGGTTTCGGTGGTCTTGATTCATGTATTGTATTTAGTTAAATATAGCACGTGTAAGCTACTCGTCTAATTTTATTAAATGTACTGATAAAAACGTTAAAAACAATGGTTGGGTTTCAGAATTGACGAAGGCGGTTATCGCATTAGTGTAACGTAAAACCTTCACTTGTCTTTTTTGAAATGAACAATGTTTTATGCGAAAGAATAATTCAAAATAAGGCGAAGAAAATGCTACTATTTGTTCAGTAATGATGAGGAAAGAAGTAAATTTAACGACTAAAGCAACTTTTAACTATTGGAAGAATGAGTGAATCGTCTCATACTAATAATGTTTATGCTCACAATGAAACAGGAGATGTAATACACGTTTCACAAGTTGAAAGTGTCAGGTGCTAAACTTTACCCTCCAAAAACTTCGTGACTCGCTCAATCGTTTCGTCAATTGGGGTAAACGAAACCTTTAACTTGCCTTTCACTTTCTTATTAGCGTAGTGGAAGTGCGTTCGGGCGGATTTCGCGGTTTCCTTAGTAATTAGCGGCGAACCTCCCGAAAGTCGGGAGCGTATTGCTTCGATTCTCCACAGAATTTCGGTCATCCACGGTTTTACCAACATTTTAGGTGGCTTCTTTTCGAATGCAGTGGCTGCTTTCTCAAAAAATTCTTTGTAAGTAATTGTCCCAGCGTTTACCACAAATCGTTCACCAGAAACCTGTTGTTCGGTCAATTGATAAATAATTTCCGTCAAATCTCTAATGTCAACGTAATTAAGGTTTCCGAGTGTGTAGAACCTGTTTTCGTCGTAAACGTATTTGAATAATTGTGTACTACTGCGTGACCAATCGCCTTCGCCCAAAATCACTGATGGATTCACGATTGACACCAAAAGTCCTTCCGCTTGTCCTCGCCACACTTCGCATTCAGCAAGGTATTTACTCTTTGCGTAATGAGAATTAAGCGGAGATTCCTCCCATTTTTGGTCTTCATTGATACTAATAAGTTTTGTGCTCTTTGCGGCGTTTGTTGGTCTTCCCAAAGCCGCTATAGAACTAACAAAAAGTAACCTCTTTACACCGCTTTCTAAGCAAGTATCTACCACGTTGGCAGTTCCCTGAACATTCACGTGGTACATCTTTGATCGCTCTCTTGGGTTAAACGATACTACCGCTGCTGTATGAATAACCATATCTACATTTTGTAGTATTTTTTGCATCCCAAGTACGTCCATAATATCGCCTTCAATCAGTTCGATGTTGTCTTTGACTTCATCAAGTAATGATAGATCCGCGGTATTTCTGCATAATGCTTTTACGTGGTGCTTTTCGGCAATAAATCGTTTCGCGACGGCACTTCCTACCAAACCATTTGCTCCCGTTATTAGTATATTCATTGGTATTACTCACTTTTTCAATTGTAAAATTAAGTACTCGTATCCGAACATCCAGATTTTGGGTATATTTGTTTTTACCCTTAATAAGAACATATGTACGAAATAAAGTTAACGCAAGGAGCGTGGATGCCTTTGTTTACTGAACAATTTCGCCATTCTACAGATGGTAGCTTGGCAGTTCAAAAAACGGAAGTACACCTAAAATACGACGCCAACTTTCTCCACATAAGATTCAAGTGTCATGATAACCCATTTGTGTCACAAAATAGTATGGCAAAGCACAATGATAACTTATTTAATCAGGAAGTCTTTGAGTTATTTATCGCTGCGTCTGATAAAGATTCAGTTAATTATTTGGAATTTGAAATCAATCCGAATAATGCCATTTGGGTAGGACACGTGTTTAATCCAACCTTAGGAGAAAGCGGTGATAATAAATTGATGATGGTTCCGTACAATGAAGCAGAAATTACGCACGACGTAAAAGTAATGGAAAATGCCTGGTTGGGAGAATTTGCCCTTCCGTGGAAATTAATTGGTGGTCAGCCAGATGTTTGTCGCATAAATTTTTACCGAATTGTTTCGAATACATCGCACGAGAATTCGGATTGGGTTTGCACGCCCGATACCTGCGATTTTACGTGTTGGTCGCCAACCATGAGCGGAAAAAATCCGGCATTCCATAAGCCGAAAAAGTTTGGTGTGTTGCGGTTAGTATAAACGCTATCTATAAATATTGAAAGTTGGGGGTAGAATTAAATAACAAGAAAGAAAATGCAAAGAGGTACATTTCTAATACTGATAATTATCGCAGTCTTTTTCCCCGCCTGCGATAAAGATGAACTTGTTCCAGATTCGCCAATTTTGTTGTTACAATCCATCATTTCTGCTGATCGGACGGATGAACTACAACGCATCACGACAAAGTTTACGTACAACGAAGATAACTTATTAATCGAGCGGCAACGGAATGATACTACCTACTCGAAAACTTTAGATACGTTTTTGGCTTCACAGCGTAAAATAACCTATACTTATAACGAAGAAGCATTACTAATAAAAAGCAGCGAAGAGGTCATTAGCTTGATAGATTTTGGTACTGTAAATGCTAATTACTCGTACAAAAACGATGTGTTGGTTGCCGAGAAGGCTGGGAACGTAACTACCAAATATACTTACGACGAAGTCGGAGAGTTAACGAAAGTAGAAATTATTTACCCGTCTGGCTACGCACAAGAATTGGGCTACAAAGGGAACGTACCATCAACTTACCAATCGGTAGGAAATGGCTACAGTAACGTCAGAGGAAACGTGAAAAGCTACTATAATAAGTCATTACAGATAGTAAAGCGGGAGCAAATAAAAGATGGGGAAGTCGTTTTTCTTGAGGAACGCGATTACACTGCCGGAAAATCATTTTACGATGCTTTGCCCACATTTAAAGGTTTTCCAATTGTCAAAAGCGAGGCTTATGGCGAAGGAATCAGAAATTCTAAATTTCTTTATATCTTCGAAAACAGTCAACGTATTTTAGTAGAAGAGGAAAAGTTTACTCCGACTTTTAATGCAAACGGTTTTCTTGTAAAAAACGAAGGAATTGACCGTTTTCGTCTTAATACCTCGGCTCCGGAAGTGAATTACGTGACTTATGAATACGAATATTCGCGGTGAAGTATTCAGAATATTTCAACGGTTAAAATATTGCCCTGAAACCTTCGAGGAAAATCACCCTTTCAGTTCTTTCAACACCCCCGCTAATTCTTCTAAAGTCTTAACCAAAACCTCGCGGGCTTTGCTTCCTTCAAACGGTCCGAGGATTCCAGCGGATTCGAGTTGATCCACGATACGACCAGCACGGTTGTAGCCAATTTTCATTTTACGTTGAATCAGCGAAGTACTTCCTTGCTGCGAGGCAACAAGCAAACGAGCGGCCTCTTCAAACAGAACGTCGGTTTCGTTGGGGTTGAAGTCGAGGCTTGACGATTCATCGTCACCCACAAATTCGGGTAGGAGGTAAGCGGATTCATAGCCCCGCTGACTACCGATAAAATCGCAGATTTCTTCTACTTCGGGCGTATCCACAAACGGGCATTGCAGCCGCACGGTGCTTGACCCCATTGACAGTAACATATCTCCGTTCCCGACCAGTTGTTCGGCTCCGCCGGTATCCAGAATCGTTCGGGAATCGACCTTCGCGGTTACTTTGAAAGACAAACGGGCGGGGAAGTTGGCTTTTATCAAACCGGTAATAACGTTTACAGACGGACGCTGCGTTGCCACAATCAAGTGAATACCGATGGCACGGGCAAGTTGGGCAAGGCGGGAAATCGGTTGTTCCACTTCTTTTCCAGCGGTCATCATCAGGTCAGCAAGTTCGTCAATCACTAATATGATATAGGGCAAAAACTTGTGTCCCTTTTCGGGATTCAGGCGGCGTTTTGAAAATTTGGTGTTATACTCTCGTATGTTCCGTACTTGAGCGTCTTTCAGTAAATCATAGCGGCTGTCCATCTCAATACAAAGCGAGTTCAGCGTGTGAATTACTTTTTTAGTATCGGTAATAATTGCCTCTTCGGCGTTAGGAAGCATGGCGAGAAAGTGCCGCTCAATTTTATTGAAAAGAGTAAGCTCAACCTTTTTGGGGTCAACTAATACAAACTTAATTTCCGAAGGATGCTTTTTGTAAAGCAACGAAGTTAGGATAACGTTTAGTCCGACAGATTTTCCTTGACCCGTAGCACCCGCCATGAGCAAGTGCGGCATCTTAGCCAAATCACTGACGTAGATTTCGTTAGAAATGGTTTTGCCCAGAATAATTGGTAGTTCGTATTTCGAATTCTGAAACTTCTCTCCGGCAATACATGATTTCGTTGAAACGATTTCGGGATTTGTATTCGGAACTTCAATACCGATGGTTCCTTTGCCGGGCATTGGGGCAATGATACGAATACCCAACGCTGCTAAGCTCAAGGCAATATCGTCTTCGAGGTTTTTTATTTTGGAAATTCGAACGCCTGCTTCGGGAATAATTTCGTACAGCGTAACCGTAGGACCAACGGTAGCTTTGATGCTCGAAATTCCGATGGAGAAATTTCGCATCGTTTCCACGATATTATTCTTGTTCTGTTCTAATTCGATGGCAAGCTCTCCATCAGTCGCCTTAGTGCTTGAAGTATGATTGCTTAATAGAGAAATTGGCGGGAATTTATACCCTGATAATTCGAGCGTTGGATCGTACAGTCCGAAGTCTTTTAGTAGCTTTTCGTTCACATCGTCGTCGCCATCGTCGGGAACAAAAGAATCGGGTGATTCATCAATTTCTAATTGCAGACTTTCTTCTTCAGGTTCTTCAATTACGGCTGGGGGCTGTTCTTTTGTTTCTTCTACCGAGAAATCTACTCCGCTCTGAAATGGTTTTTTAACGATGCTTTCGGTTTCGTTTACCGAGACGTTATTTATTAGGTCATTAGTATTCGTCTCTATTAATTTGTCGCCCACCACTGGAGTCTTTTTCCGGGAAGCAACTGTTTCCTTTTCGTCTTCCTCCTCCTCGTAAGTATCTTCCAAGTCACGTAGTTTTTCCTGAAAAGAGCGGCGTTTTTTGAAGAAGCGGGAAATGTAAGCTGAAATAACGTCGTCGATTTCGGTGAAACCGTGAAATAAAATAAGCCAACCAATCAACACCGCTGCAAAAATAAAAATACCGCCCCAACCGATGATTCGATTCAGGAGGTTATTGACTGAAAAGCCAATTCCACCTGATGTAGTTCCGTGTTCGTTTAAATCAAAATTAATAACGAAATAGCCGAAGAAAATCGAAATGAAAAAGACGTAGAAGACCGTCGCGATGGCGTAGCGGTTCAGGTTGATTTCAAAGAGGTCTTTTTGGAAAATCATACGATAGCCCGCCAGAAACATGATTGGTAACCAACCGAATGCCGCAATACCAAACCATTGATATATAAACCAGTGTGAAATATATGCTCCGAAAAGCCCTAGGGTATTTTCCGCCCGGCGGGTAGTTTGGGTAACCGTAGATGTAAATTCATTCCGAACTAAATCGTGGTCAGCAGTTCCGGTGAATAGGAAAGATACAAACGAAATGAACATCACAATAGAAAGAGCGATGAACAGTACGCCCGTAATCATGGTTATTTGGTGTTGCAGAAGTGTCCAGTCGGTCGGTGCTTTTTCGGCGGTTACTTTTCGACTGGTACTATTTCTCCTGCTGTCCGACGAGTTATTTCTTCGTTTAGATGCCACAGATTTATTAAAAGCTAAAGATTATAAGGAAGCAATTATAAAAACAAAAATAGGCAAAATTTATTAAACGATTGAAATGCTTGATTCTATCAGTTTATAATCTGCCAAACAAGATATTTTCATACGAGAAAGGCGGTTGCTCTGAAAAAAGTGCGAATATTTAGCCCTGAAGTCAAGTTTTGTTTAAATAAAACGTCAAAAATGAGAGGGGGCTTTTGTTTATAGTAAAATTTAACTAAATTTGCAGCCCGAAATTACGAATACGAAGAAATAATAATATTATAAAATGGCAAATCATAAGTCAGCATTAAAACGCATCCGCTCGAACGAATCAAAGCGTGTAAGAAACAGATATCAGCACAAATCAACCCGTACGGCTATCCGTAAGTTGAGAGCTACTGAAGATAAGTCAGAAGCATTTGAGTTGTTTAAGACGGTATCTTCGATGTTAGACAAATTAGCTCGTAAGAACGTTATTCACAGAAATAAAGCTGCTAATTTAAAGTCTGGTCTTGCTGTATTTGTGAACGCTTTGTAAGTATTTACATAAATTTATATTGAAAGGTCACTTGCGGTAACGTAAGTGACCTTTTTTGTGCTTTATGCTCAAAAAGCTATATTTACCTTTTGCATGTATCATCTTAATAGCTTGCCTCATGGAAAACTACCAACCTAACCGCTCGATTTTATCGTGGGCTGAAGAAGACCGCCCCCGAGAGAAGTTGATGGCGAAAGGTAAGTCTGCTTTGACTGATGCCGAGTTACTGGCAATCATTATGGGATCGGGGACGCGGGACGTTTCAGCGGTGGACTTAGCGAAGATGATATTGGCAAGCGTGGATAATAATTTGCACGAACTGGCGAAATTAGGCCTGAAAGACCTGATTAAATTCAAGGGAATCGGTGAAGCTAAAGCGATAGCTATCATTTCTACGCTCGAATTAGGGCGAAGGCGGAAAGGAAGCGAAGTGTTGAAAAAAGATAAAATCGGCAGTTCGGCGGATGTGCATAACTGCATGAAACCTTACTTGCTTGATTTGCCCCACGAGGAGTTTTGGGTATTATTGCTGAGTCGCTCAAACGAAGTAATGAAAAAAGTAAAAATAAGCTCGGGCGGAGTCAGTGGAACTGTAGCCGACCCAAAGATTATTTTTAAAGAAGCTTTGTCGCACTTATCTTCGGCGATAATATTAGTTCACAATCACCCGTCGGGAAACCTGAAACCTAGCCAAGCTGATATTTCACTGACAAAAAAGATCAAAGCAGGCGGAAGTTACTTGGATTTACCGGTGCTTGATCACATCATCTTCGCCAACAGTGGTTACTTCAGCTTTGCCGACGAAGGAATGATTTGAATTCGGCTTTTCCTCAAGGCGTAAATCATGGTTTGTTATTTGCCCTCTTTTACGCGTTGAATCGTCTTGAAAAGCGATGTCTTGTCGTTGGTGTCGTGGCTGATTTCCCAAACCATTACTCCGGCACAACCTCTTTCCATTGCAAGTTTTGTCTTTGCTTCAATAGTCAGCATCCCGTTGTAAAATGATCCTTTGTGGTAGTCATCGAACGGGCTCGCTCCATCTTCGAGTAAGTCTTTGTAACTCGGGCCGTATTGTCCCATACCTCTTTTGGCATAAAACGGAAGACCCAACACACATTTTTTGGATGGTAGCCCACGTTCTTTTATCCAGTAATCAAGACTTTTTACAGCCAACGAGTACGGGGAGTGAGCTTTTATGTAATCTGGGCCGTAATCGTTGTCATACGCCATTGGGTTTACCCAATCCATGTATTCAAATACTTCGGCTTTTATGCCGTATCCTTTTGCCCCGTAAGAAATTACTGCGGCGGTCAATTCTTTATTTTGAATGTGTAACTTCTCTGCGAGACTTTTTACAAGTTTTACGTAATCATCTGCTGATGGGCTTTCCTCATCTGGGTATTCCCAATCAAGATCTACCCCGTCAAGGTTGTACTTATCTACAAAACTCATCGTGCTTTTGATAAATCGCTGTCTTCCTGCTTCGGTTTCCGACATCTTGTGAAAGCGGGTGTCGTTACCACCGCCATCGCCGATTCCCCAACCTCCAATGGAGATAAATACTTTGCGGTCTTTTTGGTGAGCTAAGTCAACTAGTTTGATAAGTTTTGAGTCATCTTTTAAGGGAATGAGTGTATCGCCCGTTTTTGCGGGAATGGCAAACGAATAATTTACGTGTGTTAGGATGTCAAACGGAACGGTTTCAGGTTCTATTCGTGGCACATAATATCCAATGACTTTAAACTCTCCGTTGTTTTTCTGACTAAAAACAGACATTGAAACGGAGAAAATTACTGCTAGTGCGAATAATACTTTTTTCATTAACAACTTTTTTTTGATGCCAAAATAGTGATTTTTGTGTGGATAGTCAATTGTACTTTTCGAAGAATAGATAATGTTTTGTGATTTTATGCCATTTCAAAATCACGAAAAACCCCGAATAAGTATGAAGAACGACCCATATGCCATATTTTTGTTTACTTCAGAATCCATTCAATTTTAATAAAAATTTAGATGTTATACGTACTGATTGCCATTTTCGTAATTGGCTATTTAGGAATTGTTTTAGAGCATAATATTAATATAGATAAGTCAGCATCTGCTTTGCTTACCGGAGCATTATGCTGGGTAATAGTAACAATCATTCTTCAAGATCCTGAATTCGTAAATGAAGAGCTGTACCACCACCTTAGTGAGATTGCCAGTATTTTGTTCTTCCTAATGGGAGCTATGACAATCGTGGAGTTAGTAGATACTTACGATGGCTTCGATATTATTACTGACCGTATCACCACAAACTCTCAAACAAAGCTTCTCTGGATAATCTGTATTCTGACCTTTTTCCTTTCGGCTATCTTAGATAACCTTACTACTACGATTGTAATGGTAACGCTGATTAAGAAAATCGTTTCGGATAATAAGGTAAGACTGATGTTTGTCGGAATGATTGTGGTAGCCGCCAATGCTGGAGGAGCATGGTCTCCCATGGGTGATGTTACCACCACGATGCTTTGGATTGGCGGACAAGTATCTGCTCTGAATATCATGAAGCAGCTTATTCTGCCAAGTATTGTGTGTTTACTCGTCCCGTTGATTCTCGTAACCCCGCAGATGAGAGGGACATTTAAAATGAAAATGTTTGCTCATTCGGAGGAAGGAGAACTCACTAAAACAAAGCGAGATAAGATGATTATCTTTTTCACTGGTCTAGGTGGATTAGCTTCCGTTCCTATTTTTAAAACGTTAACGCACCTACCTCCTTTTATGGGAATGCTTTTTGCGTTGGGTATTTTATGGGTAGTTACGGAGTTTGTTCTTCGTAAAAAACCTTCGGCATTTAGAAGTAAGTACTCCGTGTATCGTGCTTTGGAAAAGGTAGATATGCCTTCAGTATTGTTCTTCTTAGGAATACTATTGGCGGTTTCTGCTCTGCAAACCGTGGGCGTCTTGACAAGTGCTGCTGACTGGCTTAATGCAACTTTTGAAAGTCAAACCATAGTTGTGACACTAATTGGTCTTTTATCTGCTATCGTGGATAATGTGCCTTTAGTTGCAGCGTCAATGGGAATGTATAGTTTAGAACAATTCCCGATGGATGATTCATTCTGGGAGTTATTGGCATACTGTGCTGGAACAGGCGGTAGTGCTCTGATTATCGGTTCGGCGGCTGGTGTTGCTGCTATGGGAATCGAGAAAATAGAGTTCTTCTGGTACGTCAAAAAAATAAGTTGGTTAGCAATCATCGGTTACTTTGCAGGTATTGGGGTATTCCTGTTAACGGTTGGAAGTTCGGCACACTAAACTGACTCTAATCAGGGCCATAGAGAGTTAAATAAGTAGGTTTACTTCGGCAAGTGATAGATTTAATTAATTTTGTGGTTTATAACCTAAAAAATTCAATCTAATCTACCCCTTAATTATGAGTCAAGACCAGACTAAAACTAACCGTTCGGCACTGTATACCCTGATGACCGTTTGGTTTTTCTGGAGTTTTGTAGCGGCTTCAAATGGTATTCTAATTCCTCTTTTTAAAGAAAAATTCGTTTTATCCCAAACGCAGGCTCAACTCGTTGACTTCGCGTTTTATGCTGCTTACTTCATCGGTTCGGTGCTTTATTTACTTTTTTGTAAAATAATGAATACCGATATCCTGAACAAAATAGGATACAAAAATGGTATTATTTACGGTTTACTAATTTCTGCCGTAGGAACATTATTCTTCTACCCAGCTGCTGAAATTAAGTCTTACGAATTACTTCTTGGTGGACTATTCGTAGTTGGTTTAGGCTTCTCTTTGCAGCAAACTGCTACGCAGCCGTTTATGATTGCTCTTGGACCCGAAGAAACGGGTGCTCAACGTATTAACTTAGGAGGAGCAGTGAATAACCTCGGTGGAACAATCGGACCGGCGTTAGTTTCGTATGCTATTTTTGGCTCCATTTCAAGTGATGCCGCCGCTATGGCTGGTATTGAAGATGTAAAAATTCCTTACCTTATCCTCGGAGCTTTATTCCTCTTAATGGCATTGTTTTTTAAAATGTCGAAGCTTCCCCGCATCACAAATGATGACGAGGTAAAAGTGAATAATTCAGTTATTGCTGTACCCATTACATTATTCGGGTTTTGCGTAATTGTGGCGGTTATATTTGGAATAGAAACTGCCATTCTCGCAACTTTCGGAATAATGGCGTTTATTCTTGTAGGTTACCTCATCTACACCATCATTGATTTGTCAAAACCCGTCATTAAAGACCAGGTTCGGGAATCTGTTTTTGCGTATCCGCAAGCCATTTTAGGAATGCTTGCGATATTCGTTTACGTAGGCGTAGAAGTGACTATTGGCTCAAACTTAGGTGAATACCTGAAAGAAACTGAGGGGCTGGGCTCTTCCGAAATATCGAAATATATTTCCCTTTTTTGGGGTAGTATGATGATTGGCCGCTGGACAGCTTCCATTGGGGTTTTCGATATGAAAGCTTCTACAAAGAAAATTCTTGAATTCGTCGTTCCTTTCGTTGCTTTCGCTATTGTTTTGCTTATAAACGTACTGTATAGCGGTGATGTAACGGATTTACTTCCTTACGCAGGCTTTGTTTTTGTTATGATATTCGCGTACAAAGCGAGCCAAGAGAGGCCAGTTAAATTATTGCTGATCTTCACAGTTTTGGGTGCTATAATGACGCTGATTGGAATACTTACCACGGGTAAAATTGCCCTGTTCTCTCTTATTTCTGGTGGATTATTCTGTTCGATCCTATGGCCGAGTATATTTTCACTTGGAACCGCAGGTTTAGGAAAATATACAAACCAAGGAGCTTCATTACTTATTATGATGATTTTGGGTGGGGCTATCCTTCCCGTTGTTCAGGGAAAACTGGCGGATACGTTGGGAATTCAAACTTCTTACGTTTTGGCAATGGGTTGTTTTATCTACTTATTTATATTCGGAATTGTTACCCAAAAAGTACTGCGTAAGCAGGGGATTGACTTTGATAAAGAGGTTGCGAATAAAGCCGTGAAAGGCGGGCATTAAAAACTAAAATAATGAACAAAGCCATCGAGGTATCTTCGGTGGCTTTGTTTTTAGCATTCCAAGAGTTTGATATTCGTTGTTTGGTCATATTTACTTTCAAAAATTGATTTAATTTCGTTGTTTACAGAATGAAGTTTAGAAGTTGTGCCTTATTCTTGTTCCTTGTTCTGTCAAACGGGATTGCTTCTGTTGCTCAATCTGTCAATTATTTGACGGATTACCATCCGTATATTAATAAAGCTGAATCGTTTCTGATTGAGTATGATTACGCTAATGCTCTCGTGTATTACGACAGTGCTTTTGTAAATGTTGAGCGAGGATTCATGAAAGATTATTTCAACGCCGCTGTTTGTGCTACATACTTGGGCGAAGCAGATCAAACTTTCGCTTACCTCTTGAAAGTAGCTTCTAAAGGAATTAGCCTTGATTTTGTGAAAGGTGAAGTAGCATTTTCAAGTATTCAACAAACCAGTAAGTGGCGGGACTTTGAATTAAAATACCTCGGAGAGCGGCGAAAATTTAAAGAACAACTCGATACAACTTATCAAAAAGAAATCAATACCATTGTAGCTCGTGATCGGTGGTTTCGTAAGAAAAATGCTGAAACCTTCGCCGATACTATTGCTATAATTGATTTGCAAAATGCTTTTTGGTTGCGGGACTTAATTGAAGAAAAAGGATTTCCTGGCGAGGACGAAATTGGCTGCGGAACGAATGGGTTTCCCGTTTTACAGTACGATTTCTATGATGTTATTCGTCGGCAAACGCCCGAATTGCAAGCGGTGAATTTTTCTAATCAATTAATGACTGCCGCTCGAAATGGTAAAATATTACCACACTTTGCCGCTCATATCATGGCAACTATCAACGGAAATGATGTCTTTTTTGCTCGCAACGTTTACAAGATTTTAGTTGACGAAACACCTGAATTTCAGAATCTACCATTTGGTGATTTATTAAATGAATGGATTTACGTAAACCTTGATGAAGAGACTGAACGAAGTATAAATGAATTACGTTTGCAGAATGGCATGGAAACATTGCCTGATTACAGAAAAAAAATTCTGTTTTCGCTGGACGATAACAAGTTTTTGCTTCCGTATCGGGCTTTGGCGAGGATGTGGTACATAACCGATCCCGACGTAGCTGCAACTCACGTTGAAGGAGCAATAAGGGTCGAATTATAAATAATCAACAAACAATGCTGCTGGCTAATCGCTTAAAGCTTAAATACTATAAATGGAAGGATTAATCATGACGGCTCAACTTTTGTTGGGTCTCACAATTTTAGTAGGCTTGCACGAGTTCGGACACTTCGCTGCCGCTCGTATATTCGGAGTTCGGGTTAACAAATTTTACATTTTCTTTGACTTCCTGTTTCCACTACCAAATGTATTAAATTTCGCACTTTGGAAAACTAAAAAAGGTGATACCGAATTTGGTCTTGGGTGGTTTCCGATGGGCGGTTACGTGGATATTGAAGGTATGATTGACGAAACGAAAGATGCTTCGCAACTTGCCACTGAACCACAACCGTACGAGTTTCGCTCAAAGCCCGCTTGGCAACGTTTAATTATTATGTTGGGTGGAATAATTGTCAATGTAATACTTGGTGTCTTGATTTATATCGGAGTCACCAATTATTATGGCGAAAGTAAAACACCCATTACTGAAATAAATAATCAGGGAATCGTAGCCTACGATATCGCTGAGAAGATGGGTCTCAAAACCGGCGATAAAGTTGTGGCCGTAAATGGCAAAGAAGTAAGATTTTTTGAAGACTTCCTTGGGGAAGAGTTACTGCTGGGAGAAAATACCCAACTGACTGTAATGCGTGACGGTAAAAAGCTCAGTATTCCGGTTCCTCGCGAATTAATAGATTGGCTTTCTGTAGCCAAACGTGAAGGGAAGGGAAATTACTTTCTCGGAGTATTCGATGAATTCGAAATCGGATCTGTACTGCAAGAAGTAGAACAGGGCTGGTTTTCCACACTTGTAAAAGGGAAGATAGATTCAATCCCACCCGCTGCAAAGGCGGGCTTAACCGCGGGTGATAAAATCGTCGGAATTAATGGAAAGTCGATAGCATATTACCACGAATACTTAAACGCAGCCGAAGAAAATAAAGGCAAAAATGTTTTGATGGCCATTCAGCGTGAAGGAAAAGCGGATACGCTGGAAGTTGGTATCGGAGCAGATGGGAAAACGGGCTTCTTTGCCAAAACACTTACCGTTCGTCAAGACACAACCGTTTACTTCAGCTTCGGAGAGTCAATCGTGAAAGGAACGCAGGATGCTTTTGCTGTAGTAACTAATAATATAAAAGCCTTCGGAAAAATCTTCCGGGGAGATGTAGCGTTTTCAAACGCTGTCAGTGGTCCAGTTGGTATTGCCAAAATGTTTGGTGGTTACTGGGACTGGGGACGCTTCTGGAAACTTACTGGAATGCTCTCAATGGTCTTAGCATTTATGAACTTACTTCCTATTCCAGCACTTGACGGCGGTCACGCAGTACTGCTCGTTTACGAAATGATTTCTGGACGTAAGCCGTCTGAAAAATTCGTGGAACGTACGCAGCAGCTCGGAATGCTGATTATTCTGGTATTGATGGTATTCGTCTTTTACAACGATTTACGATGAGGTTTTGGGGGGGCAAAAAGTTGGTTAGTAAGCAAGTTGGTTGGTCAGTAAGTGTAGTCACCTTCTTATCATTTGGGTTGTTTCTGCTCTCTGCTTTTACACCAAAACCAATTATCGTTCATGACTTTCATACATCGTTGACAGAGATTAATTATAATCCCAAAACGAAGTCTTTAGAAATGACCATCCGGGTTTTTACCGATGATTTGGAACGAGCGTTAACCGAAACAAATAATGGGAAACCCGTGAAAGTTGACCCCAAGGATTACTCGATAGATCCGCTGATTGTTAAATATCTAAGAAAGCACGTAGCTTTTGTGTCACCTGATAAAGACGTTGTACCGTACGACTTTCTGGGTAAAGAAGTTGAGTTAGATGCAACTTGGCTTTACGTTGAAATGCCTGCGGTCGCAAACTTGAAAGGTTACTCAATTTTCAATAGCATTCTGACCGAACTATTTGATGATCAGACTAACCTGCTCAATCTGATTTATCCTGATAAAAAGAAATCATTTATCTTCGATAATAAAATTAAAGTAGCTACTTACCCTTTTTAAAAACGAAAAGCTCATTATAAACGAGCAGTATGCTTGCATAATGCTTGCGAGTAGTTACTTTCATTGTCAAGAACTAATCCACAAACATGCGTAAGGAAAAAACTGTAGATTTTCATTTAAAATGGACTTGGCACGCCATATCCAGAATGTATAATTTGTACGCTGGGCAGGAAGATATGACGATGTCTATCGGCTACGTTTTGCTTAATATTGATTTAGAAAGAGGAACTCCGGCGACAAAAATAGGCCCTTCAATCGGGATGGAACCCCGGAGTTTGACTCGGATGTTAAAAACGCTTGAAGAAAAGAAGTGGATTTACCGTGAAACTGACGCTGGCGACAAACGATTTGTAAACGTTTTCCTGACTGATGAAGGAAAAAAACGCCGTAGCTTTGCCCGTAAAGGCGTTATTGCGTTCAATAAAACAATTCAAGAAAAGATCTCTTCTGATCGGATGGATATATTTTTGAGCGTGATGAATGACATCAAAGACGCTGTAGAATCAACTACGAGTGAAACAAAAGAGAGTATTTTGAGTAAAATCAAAGACGCTGAGAATGTATAATTGCTGGTTAGACTTCTTTTAAAATCTGTTTCAACCGTTCTTTGATTTGCTCCGCCCAAATATCATAACCCACTTGCTTTAAATGCAGTTGATCTTCCCTGAACAGTTCAGTCCGAGGTTTCCCATTCGTTCCTAAAAAGCCTTTTGCGGTTTCAATGAAATAAAGGTCATGAGTATTTTCACAATGCACCTTCAGTAAATCATTTGCTCGTTTTGTTTGATCCCAAACCCTCCAACGGCTGTTTGTTGGAGTAATCTCAACCAGAAAAATTGGTTTTTTAGGGTGTTTTTTTCGTACCGTTTTTACTACTTCCTTGAATAAACTTACGATTTCTTGCGGTGATTTATCCTCGGTAGTATTTGAAATGTCATTTGCTACAAAAACTACTAACGCTCGGAATTCATGTGGATAAACTAAGCGATTAGTGTAGAAAATTAAGTCGGAGAATTTTGCTCCACCGTAGCCGCGACGAATCACTGGATACGGAGCCATATCGTTTGCTATATTGTTCCAAAGCCGAATGCTCGAACTGCCAATAAACAAAATGGCATCATTCGGGTCTTTCTCAATTTTATCAAGAGCTTCCAATCGCTGAATTTCAGACTCCCAACTTCTGGCGGCATCCTCATATTTGGTGAACTTCTGCGAGCAACCGAAAACCAATAATACTAAAAGAAATGAGCCGATTTTTTTCATATAAGTTTATAGCGTAGGATTTTAGTAAAAGTAAGAACTTTTGCGGTAGAAAATCCCTTTGTTAAGTGAAATGAAAAAGGTTTTGAAAACTAAGAAATGGAAAAATACGATATTGTAATAATAGGCGGCGGTCCGATTGGGCTTGCTTGTGGAATCGAAGCGGAAAAAGCTGGGTTGAGTCACGTAATTCTTGAAAAAGGATGCTTGGTAAATTCACTCTATAACTACCCTGTGAACATGACTTTTTTCAGTACGTCGCTGAAATTAGAAATTGGCGATGTTCCCTTTATGTCTGTAAACTCGAAACCGACCCGCATGGAGGCCCTTGAGTATTATCGGCGGGTGGTACTACAATGGAAGTTGAATGTAAATTTGTTTGAGGCAGTAGAGCGTATCAATCAGGTCGGTAGAAGGTATAAGATAGAAACTACGAAAGGAGCTTACGAAGTTAGTTACGTAGTGGTTGCCACGGGTTTCTATGACATTCCGAACTTGATGAAGGTACCAGGGGAAGGCTTACCGAAAGTAACACATTATTATAATGACCCACATTTCTACGCTATGCAAAATGTAGTTGTGGTGGGAGCGAATAACTCCGCCGTAGATGCCGCTCTTGAAACGTGGAGAAAAGGGGCGAACGTGACAATGGTAGTACGAAGCGAAGAAATTGGGAAACGAGTAAAATACTGGGTAAAGCCTGACATTGAAAATCGAATAAAAGAAGGCTCAATTAACGCTCACTTTAATTCTGAAATTAAGGAAGTCACAGAAAAAGAAGTGGTTATCTCAACACCTGAGGGCGACGTTACGATTCCGAATGATTGGGTGATTGCTATGACGGGTTATCAGCCGAATTTGCCATTTTTAGAAAAAATGGGCATCAAACTCTCTCCTGACGAAATCATGCAGCCCCGCTACGATTGCGACACGCAGGAAACGAACCTCAATAATGTTTTTCTTGCCGGAGTAGTCTGCGGTGGTATGAATACCCACAGTTTATTTATCGAAAATTCACGCATTCACGCCGAACACATTCTGAAAGAAATAGTGGAAAAAGAAAAAAATGTCGAAATTGAACGTTCAAGCAACTAATCAGCTATGAACGAACAACTTCTCCGGCAGTTAAAAAATACCTTGTTTATTGATATTGAAACGGTAGCTCAATCGGCAAGTTTCGACGATGTTAATGAGCGATTGCAAAAACATTGGGAGCGAAAGGCATCGTTTCTCAAAAATGATAATGACTTTACCGCCGCTGAAATGTACGTTGATCGTGCGGCCATTTATGCCGAATACGGAAAAGTAGTCTGCATTAGTTTTGGGGGTTTTTACGAAGAAGAAGGTGAATTAAAGCTTCGGGTTTCGAGTTTTTACGGGGACGACGAAAAACAAGTATTATCAGATTTTGTAAAGATTATCGAAAAGCACCGGGCGAAAAATAACCTGCTACTTTGTGCTCACAACGGAAAAGAATTTGACTATCCGTACCTTTGCCGCCGGATTGTGTTAAACGGAATGACTTTGCCTGGTATCCTACAAATATCGGGTAAGAAACCTTGGAATATTCCGCATTTGGACACACTCGAAATGTGGAAATTCGGAGATTACAAACACTTTACTTCGTTAGATTTACTTGCTACCCTATTTGATATTCCGAGCAGCAAACAAGAAATTAATGGCTCAATGGTGAGCCATACGTACCACGTTGATAAAGACATCGAAAAGATAAACCGTTATTGCTTGGCAGATGTAGTGGTATTAGCACAACTTTACCTGAAGATGAATTCCCACGATGTACTATCCGAAGATAGAATTCACGTAGTGGAAAGCTGAATCAAATCAGGAATTCAAACAGTTCTGGTTTATCATTTAGATAAGTAAATTGGATATTGCTATTGTTCATTCGTTCGATGAGTAGCCTGAAATCTGCTTTTTGTTGAATTACGATTCCGACCATTGCGGGTCCACGTTCACGGGCGGTTTTCTTGGAATATTCAAAAAAGACGATATCGTCTGTAGGAGTAAGGGTATTTTCCAGAAACTCTTTCATTGCTCCGGCACGTTGCGGAAATTTTACGATGAAATAGTGCTTTAGCCCTTCGTAGAGCAATGAACGCTCCCGAATTTCTTCGGTACGGGTAATGTCATTATTTCCTCCTCCGATAACACAGACGACATTCTTACCTTTAATAAGGTGTTTTATGTCATCTAAGGCGGATACGCTCAATGCCCCCGCTGGCTCGGCAACAATTGCTTCTTCGTTATAAAGTTGTAAAATGGTAGAACAGACTTTCCCTTCGGAAATTAGTAAGATCTCCGATAGGGTATCTTTACAGATTTCGTAGTTTATCTCTCCAACCCGTTTTACGGCGGCACCGTCCACAAATTTATCAATCTGTTGTAACGTTGTAACCATTTTATTTTCAATGGAAACCTTCATTGACGGCGAACCCAACGGTTCTACGCCAATCAATTTTGTTTTGGGGCTTAGTCGTTTGAAAACCGTTGAAACTCCGGAGGCCAATCCCCCACCACCAATGGCGAAAAGTAGGTAGTCTATTTTGAAATCGGCATCCTTAAAAATCTCTAATCCGACTGTTCCTTGTCCTTCAATTACTTGTTCGTCGTTAAACGGATGCACGAACGTACTTTCGGTGGTATTTACGAATACCTTGGCAGCATCAGATGCATCATCGTAGCTATCGCCCACCATCTCGACGTTTACCCATTCCTTGCCGAACATCCGTACTTGCTTTACCTTTTGGGCAGGAGTAGTAGTTGGCATAAAAATGGTGCCCTTAACTTTCATCAACCGGCAGGCGTACGCTACTCCTTGAGCATGATTTCCAGCACTTGCACAGACTATGCCTTTTGCCAGTTCTTCGGCAGAAAGGTTCGCCATTTTATTGTAGGCTCCCCGAATTTTGTAAGAGCGTACGACTTGTAAATCCTCGCGTTTGAGGTAAATATTTGCTTCGTACCGCTCCGAGAGATTAATGTTTCTCATCAACGGTGTGTGCGTAATAACGCCCCGTAAACGCTCGGCGGCGGAGTAGATATTTTCGATGTCAATCGTAGTTGTCGGCAAGGGCTTTTAGTTAAGGAATCAAAGGTTAAGTATTATGGGAGATATTCAAAATAAGAAAGGATTTAAAGTTAGCAGAACTATCAAATTCATTGAATTTTTAATACCACCTCACTTTCGTACCAGCCACAGTTCAGGATTTAGGCGATTGGTGTTTTTCCAGACCTGAAAATTAATCTCAGTAATGCCTTCTACGGTAGCGGCGGTGCCGATGGTTTGACTCATAGGTACTTGCTGCCCCGAGCTGACGAAAACCTGCTGTAAGTTGGCGTAAATGGTGAAGAATTCGCCGTGTTGAATGGCAACTACTTGATTCAAACCCGGAATTTCCGTTACGTCCATAACGGTTCCTTCAAAAACTGCATGTACCGTCGCTCCCGCCGAAGTCTGAATGTTTACACCGTTATTGTCAATTTGTACACCCCTTAAAACGGGATGGTTTTTTACTCCGAATTTATCCGAAACAAAACCGCTTTTTACTGGCCACGGAATGCGGCGTTGGTTAGCGGCAAAATTTGCTCCCGCGAGGGCAACTGATCGTATTTCTTTCGCGGCGGCGGTTTTTAGGGGAGGTGTAATTACTTCCACTACGGCTACTTCTCTTTCAATAATTGGGGCAGTTTCTACCGGAGCAGAAATTACATTTTCTTCATTGCGAACTGTTTTATTTCTGGCTTCGGCACGTCGGAGTTCTTCTCGTCGGACCTCTTCGCGTTGAGCCTCTTCTCTCCTGACTTCCTCCCTGATTTTGTTCTGGCGGGTAATTTCTCGTTGAATAACGGAAGAAATGCGTTGATCTAGTTTGCTGATAGACTGTTGAGTTGCGGCTATTTCGGAGCGGAGTTGATCCTCTTTTTTCGATAAATCATTCACCACCCGCGATTTTTCGCCCTTCAATTTGGTGAGTTGTTGAGCTTCGGTAAGCTTTTGCTGTTTTACGGTGATTTGGCTGGTTTTCTTGTCCGTTAATTGGTGTTGCCTTTCCGAGAGTTCGTCCGATATTTTTTTAATTTGTTCAACTTGCTGCTTGCGATTATCCCCGTACTGCTGGATGTATTTGTACCGCATCACCAATTCATTGAAAGACTTTGACGAAAGGATGAAACTTAGCTGATTTATGCGGCCACTCGTCTTAGACGCTTCGTAAAGCATATCAGCATATTCCTTACGCAAAATAGAGACTTTATCTTCAAGTTGAGACGTTTCAGTATTAAGGCCTTTTAGCTCGGTTTCGATTAATCCGAGATCTTGCTCTATTAGAGAAAGTTGCTTTTCCTGCGATGATATTTGCTTATTTAATGCTCGTAATTCGCCCACAGAACTTGTTTTCTGTGTACGGGTTTGATTAAGAATCTTCTGCGTAATGTTTATTTTTTCGAGATTGGCTTTTTTTTCTTTCTCTAGTTGGTTACGCGAAAGCGTTTGGGCACCTACGTTTGTCCAAGCAGAAAGTAAAATCAGAAAAAGTAAGCGGCAGACCTTCATAAATTCGTAAACGGCGGTAAAATACTCATATTACACCTATTTCTTCTTTAAAGGTACGGAGGTATAAGATTTCGGAATGCTAAAAGGGAAGCGTAAGTCCCGCTCTAAAAATTCAAACTTATTGTGTTCAATATTTATGGACGTGGCGGCTGTTTCAATTTCTGCCGATGTCTTTTCAACTCGGGTTTCAATCCGTTGCGGCACTTTCCCATTTTCTGTTTCAACAAAGTCGGCGTAAGTGATAACTAACCTATTGTTCGTATTTGCCCGTTGAGCTAAAACGCGAGTGAGCTTGTTTATTAATTCGTCAATGGTGTTTTCTACTGTTAACTCGCCGACGCTTTGTTTCACTGTAATAAAACCGCCCGCTCCCGTAACAACGTCTTTCTCCCTTACGTAAATCGGCATATTGCCCACTAATAAAGACTGAACTAAGCCAAACGAAACATCAAATCCCATAAATTCACTCAATTCTTTATAACTGAACTGATAAACGTTTCGGTTTAATCTATCCAGAAAAATGGCAGAATCGGGTGTGATAACGCCACGAGCTACTTCTAAACCAACAGCTACCGAAATCCAGATAATACTGTCTTTTTTTATGTGAATAGTAGCGGGAAATGTTTGAGAAAAATCGGGAGAGCTAAACGCCACCCGTGATTTGATTTTCAAGTAATTGAAATCCACTTCGTCTGGCTGAATAACAATAGAGGGCGTTGCCGCCGGAACTTCGTTTTTCGAAGCAATCGCCGAGGAATCTACTTTGTTTTTCCCGGGAACAAATACCTCGGATTTTTTTAGTTTATGTCGCTTGCAGGATGTCTGAAAAATAATTACTCCAACAAGCATTATCCATTTCAATAACTTAAAAGTCATATTTCTGTTTAGAATATAGTTGGAAAATACTTTTTATAATTTTGATTCTGACCCCAAAGTATTCGGGGTCAGAATCAAAAACTTATTTCTGCTCACCAATCATATCCAATACCTCTGCCGAGATTCCAGTCATGGAGTATCCGCCGTCGTGGAAGAGGTTTTGCATAGTTACCATTCGGGTATAATCCGAGAACAACGAAACGACGTACTGAGCACATTCGTCCGCCGTGGCATTACCAAGTGGCGACATTTTCTCAGCAAATGTATAGAAGTCAGAAAACCCACCGATTCCTGCACCCGCCGTAGTTGGCGTTGGCGATTGTGAAATAGTATTTACGCGTACTTTCTTTGCCTTTCCGTAACGGTAACCAAAGCTGCGGGCAATTGACTCTAGCATTGCTTTCGCATCTGCCATATCGGTGTAGAAAGAGAATGTACGTTGAGCAGCGATGTAAGATAAACCAACCACAGATGCCCACTCATTCAGAGCGTCTAACTTCTCCGCAGTTTGTAAGAACTTATGAAACGAAAGAGCCGAAATATCAATACTTTTCATGTACCAATCGTAGTTCAAATCGCCGTACTCACGTCCTTTCCGAATGTTTGGCGACATTCCGATCGAATGTAAAACGAAGTCTAGCTTTCCTCCCAATATGTCCATAGACTTGGTATAAAGGTTTTCGAGGTCTTCTACTGAAGTCGCGTCGGCAGGAATTATTTCGGCGTTGCATAATTCAGCAAGTTCTTTGATTTTGCCCATTCGCATGGCAATAGGGGCGTTGGTTAACACAATAGTACCGCCTTCTGCTACAACTGCTAATGCCGTTTTCCAAGCAATTGAGTTTTCGTCGAGGGCTCCTGAAATGATGCCTTTTTTACCTGTTAATATTCCGTGTGCCATAATGTTCAGATGATAGATTTGATAATTATTGGGAGAGTGTTTAATGTCAGAATTGATTTATGCCTCACCTAAAAACCCACCGAGCCATGCGGTCCCGTCTGCCGACTTCGTCAGGCATTCATCCCTCTAAGAAGGGGAATCGTGCCGTTTGCAGCCTAAAAACGGAATTGGTAGGATTTTAGTTTTTAAAGCAAAGTGCAAATGTACGGGAAATTTGAGAAAGCGAATTAAGAAGGGGTGATTTTCAGTTCGCAGTTCATTTCGGTGTGTGTTACGTCTGTTCCGAGTTTTTTGTAATACGCAATGGCGGGTTTGTTCCATTCTGAAACTAGCCAACGTAAACTATGGCAACCCGTTTGTTGTGCTGTTTCAATAACCTTATCTATTAATTGGCTTCCTAAATTCTGTGAACGGTGCGATGCTTTCACGTATAAATCATCCAAGTGCATTCCTTTGCCCGACCATGAATGATACGTGTAGAAATACGTCGCAAACCCGACGATTGTTTCTTCTTCTTTTACCACGAACGCGTTGAAGAATTCTTTTTCCGTCAACATTCGTTCGAGTGTATTGGTGAATTTTTCGGGCGTTTTCTGAAAAATAGCAAACTCCTTTTGCAGTTCGATTAACTCAGGAAAGTCGGATTCTTTGATGGGTTGAATGATTGAATTCACTTATAATTCATCTGATGTAGGTGCGGAAGCTTGTGCCCCCATGCGAGTGACGGAAATGGCAGCGGCTTTATTGGCAAAAACGATTGCTTCTTTCCACGGCTTATCTTTAGAGACCGCAAGGGCCAAAGCTCCGTTAAAAATATCTCCGGCTGCGGTAGAGTCCACGGCATTTACTCGTTCGGCTTCTATTAAAAAGGTTTCGGTTTTGTTCATAAAAAACGCCCCTTTTGAACCCATCGTGATGATGACGTTCTGCACCCCTTTTCTTAACAACTCATCGGCAGCGAGTCTTGCCGTAGAAACGTTCGTCACTTTAACAGAAGTTAAAATCTCCGCTTCGGTTTCGTTGGGTGTTATCAGGAATAGCCCGTTTAATAACTCATCAGGAAGTGCTTGAGCGGGAGCGGGGTTTAGAATGACTCGCTTGTTTGCCTTTAGACTTTGTTTGATGGCGTAAGCAACGGTTTCAATCGGAACTTCGAGTTGTAAAATTATTATATCGGCATCGGTAATTGCTTTTTTTGCGGTCGTAATATTCGCTTTATTTAACTGCCCGTTTGCTCCTGAAGCCACCACGATTTCATTTTCGCCTTCGGAGTTTACGGTTATTAAGGCTACGCCTGACGCGGCATTTTCGTCCGTAAAAACATATTTCGTGTTGATGTTTTCGGCTTTGAAACCTTCCATGGCTTGTTTTCCGAATACGTCGTTTCCGACTTTGGCAACGAACGTCACGTCGCCGCCCAAGCGAGCTGCGGCAACCGCTTGGTTTGCTCCTTTACCACCAGGAAACATAAAGAACTCTCCGCCAATAATGGTTTCGCCCGGTTTCGGAAATCGTTCGGTTTTGACAACCATGTCGGTATTTGAACTGCCTATTACTGTTATTTTCATTTTTAGCTTGAGCTATTAGCCGATTGGCATACTCTTTTGTTGCCGCGTGCTTTATTATGCTCTTTAGTTTGAACAGTTGTTAACCAAAGGTAACGAAGTTGGGGGAGAAACCAATTTGCGAATCGAACAATAGAAAAAGTTCTTATCTCCGAATTATTTCAATCGAATCGCTGTAAAGTGAGAATTTACTATCTGAACTGATTAAGGGAATGCCTTCTGCGTAGGCTGTGACTCATATAATTCTATCAAAAGGGTTTTGATGTTGAGAGAAAAGTGGGATGCTTGAACAACTTTCAATATGCAAATTCGCTAAAGATTTAACAGAAATTGAAGGCAAGTTTAGTTGATTAACAATCTCAGAGGTAGAGGTGGAAAACTCCGGCAGCTTTCCAATAGTTTGTTTAATGATAACTTCAAAGAGACTGCATTACTGACATATATTTCGTTAGTGGAGTTTTCAATCAGCCTCTTTGTTTTACTATGAGATATCTCATTACATGTACTCATTTAAGTCTTCGAGCGGCTCATTAAAGTTTTCAGGAATCTGGTATTTTCCTTCCCAAACGCCTAATTTTCGTTTTTCTGGTTGCTTTTTAAGTGGTTTTTGCAGAAAAGTGATTAAAACTTCTGATTTTTCTCCTAAGCCTTTTGGCATTTCTTTTAAGCGAATCTCGCCGTTCTCGTATGTTCCTTCAATTTGTTAGTAGCATGACATTTTTTAGGTTGAACAGCTGTCAACCAAAGGTAACGAAATTGGTGGATATTTTGAGGCTGGGGGGATGGTTTTGAGAGCACCTGATTTAGCTTGTAGATTAAATGTTGCATGTGTGCTTTGGAATTAAACCATTAAGTCCGAAGGAAGTGATTGCAAGTTCATCGAAGATATAGTCACCTTCGTCTTCTTTTGTAATTACACCGCTCTTCTTCAATTCGTTTAAAAGGGTTCTGTTTGGCGAAATGGTATGTCTCACCGTAATGATAGCTTGTAGAAAAGAAGTCTCCACCCCCTTCGACCAATATCATTTCTTTAGCAGTGAGTAACGGACGTAACCGTAGGAAATATCAGTAGGAGCTCCGGTAACAGAAGCGACGGCCGAGGCAAAAGGTCCTGTTTTAAAAGGTATCTATAAACTCATACCTTCAGTTCTAAGTCCTGTTTTCTGAGTAATCTATCTAACTTTTTCTTTCACGAAAACAGCGTTTGTCTGAAAGTGCGTAATTGTCGTATAATTACCTTTCGTTCAACTGATAGAAAACTCTGATGTCAAGAGAGTCAATGTATTATCCGTAAAATTGCGTTGCCCAAGCCATTCTTTTAATGGGGGCGAGTTTTCTTTTCAACCGGCGAAGGAGTAGGAGTCTCTTCTAATTTTCTGCAACTAGTTAGGGTGACTAAACCGTTGATTATCATGTATTTATATTCGGAGATTTGTGCTTTTCTCAAACGAAAACCAAATCTAAATATTTGCCGACAAACGTTCTTTCTTTGAAATATACCTACCGCTCAAACCTCTTAAACCAACTCCATACCTTCATCATCGCTACGCCCAAAACGGCTTCCTGAAAAATAGCGGTTGACATCTTGGAAACACCCCTTGTGCGGTCGGTGAAAATAATTGGAATTTCGATGATATTAAATTTGTAGAGGTAGGCATTGAATTTCATTTCAATTTGAAAAGCGTAACCCACAAACCGGATTTTATTTAATGGAATGGTTTCCAGTACCTTTCGTGTGTAGCAAATAAATCCGCCAGTGGGATCCATGAAGGGCATTCGGGTAATGAACCGCACGTAAACGCCCGCAAAATAAGACATTAGTACCCTGCCCATTGGCCAGTTGACCACGTTCACCCCTTTTATATACCGCGATCCAATTGCTACGTCGTAGCCGTTAAATTTGACTTCTTCATACAACCTCTCTAGGTCTTCGGGGTTGTGCGAAAAATCAGCGTCCATTTCGTAAACGATGGTGTAACCTGCCGCTAACGCCCACTTAAAACCGTGAATATACGCCGTACCAAGACCGAGTTTACCACTTCGTTCCTGAATGTGAAGCCTATCCGCAAACTCACTTTGGAGTTCTTTTACTTTTGCACCCGTCCCGTCGGGTGAACCGTCATCTACGATTAAAACGTCAAATGGCACCGCCAAAGTAAATACTTTACGAATGATAGCTTCGATGTTCTCGATTTCGTTGTAAGTAGGAATGATAACCAAGTTTTCTTTCATGAGGGTGGGTTTTCGTCGGAACGGCTCTTCCTATCTTTTAATCTGACGCTATCAGTTTTTGTTTCAAGAATTTTTAGTACGTCTGTGTAGATTACTTCCATATAATCAGGATACCGAGCGTATGCTTCGTAGCTCTTGTTATAAAGGGAAGAATCAACGCTATAGTCACCGAGAATTTGCTCTTGTTTGTATTGGAAAGCTACCTTGGCAGAGTCGTAACTTTTAAGGTTCATACGTGCCACCGTAGCTTCTGCTATTTGTAAGTCAGCTAAAATGGACGACATTTGTTCCATCGGAACAAGATCGCCGGGTAGGCTGTCACCTTGCCTACAGCTGAGTGCTAGTAATACGAGTAGTCCCGTAAGTATTTTTTTTGGTTGTAATTTCAAGTTACCTTCGTCCGTTTATTCACAAAAGTAAGGAACCTGTAGCGAAAGCAACGCCAGTTTTTTCTTAAAAAAGCAAAATTCGTGCGAGAAATAATCTCAAAGTTAAACAAAATCGAAATTAAGATACGGAAAGCTGTAAATTCCCAGATGCACGGTAACTTTAGCTCAATCTTTAAAGGCTCTGGAATTGAATTTGCTGACTTGCGTACCTATCAATACGGTGATGATGTGCGTACCATCGACTGGATAACAACTGCTAAAGGACACGGGGCATACGTGAAGATTTTCAAAGAGGAAAAAGAGCAGACTGTATTTTTTATGCTAGATGTAAGTGCCTCGCAGGAAATTGGGAACGAAGGAGTGCAAAAAGTTGATATTGCCAAAGAAATTTGTGGGGTATTAGCGTTGTCGGCGGTTAAGGAAAAGAGTCAGGTAGGGCTCTACTGCTTCTCAGATCAAAAAGAACTCTACCTCAAGCCTGATTATGGAATGAAGCAAGGCTACGAGTTTATTCTGAAACTGTTCAGGTTAGAGCCTAAATCAAAAAAAACTGATTTGTCAAAAGCACTTCTGTTTGGTTTGAATATGCTCAAAAAGAGGAGCGTCGTTATTATGATTTCGGATTTTCTGGACATAGATTACCTTTCACGGGTTAAATCAATGGCAAAGAAACACGATTTAGTAGTTATTCATATTTACGATCAGCGGGAAGTAAAATTGCCAGGCATGGGTATTGTGCCCGTTTACGATAAAGAATCAGAGCGTACCGTTTGGTTGAATACCTCTTCGCCGTCTTTTAAGCGGGAAATGCGGGACGTATTTTATGAAAACAAAGAAAGCTTAGAACGGATTTGTAAGCAGTATAACGCAAATTACTTGTCGGTTGATACCCGCGAAGACTACGTTCCTCGGTTAGTACAATTATTTCGGGTTAGAAAATGAAGCTATTTGGTGGTCGTAAAATTAGTTATTGGCAATTATTCCTAAGCTCGTTTCTGCTGAGCGTAATAGTTATTACTTCGTATGCACAATCGCAGCTGCCTAAGGGTTCTTTCTTGCAGGATAGCGTACAGGTTGGTCATGTAATTCCTTTTTCTTTTAGTTACCTTCATCCAGCTGAAGCCACGGTCTTTTTTCCTGATACAGCGTATAACTTTTCTCCTTTTGAACTGGTAAAACGAGATATTTTCCCCACTTCTACGGATGAAAGTGGAAGCTTGGACAGCGTAATTTATTTTCTCAAAACATTCACAATTGAGCCGCATCTAACGCTGAGTTTGCCAATATTTCTTATTTCTGAAGCAGATAGTAATGTATCCTTTTCGAATGTGGATACTGTTCAAATTACTCAGCTAATTGCTAAAGAAGCTCTTGACGCAGGAATTCCTGAAACCGACTTTTCAACGATTAAAACAAAAAAGCCGTTTGACTATTGGACGTACGCAAAATATTTACTGTTGATAACTGCCGCTTGGGGAAGCATTTATCTGCTCTTCGGGAATTATATCTACCGTCGATACCGTTTATTGATTTACCGCAAACGTCACCGTGACTTTGTAGCCAAATTTAAACGTTATATTAAGGATTCGGACACGTCGCAGAATGTAAATCAAGCGTTGATTTTGTGGAAAAAACACTTGCAGGATCTCGAAGATGTGCCATTTACTACACTTACCACAAAAGAAATAGTAGAAGCAATTCCGAATGAGCGTTTGGGGGAAGCTCTTCGCACAATGGATATGAATATTTACGGTGAAGTGCAGTCAAGCCAAATGATTTTCGCGATGAGTAAGCTCTTAGATATTGCGAATGAACGCTATCTCGAAAACCGCAAAACGTACGAAACGAAACTAAAGGAAAAGAATAAATGAAAAATCCCGTATTAATTTTTGGCTCAGGAGTTCTGGGCAAAATTGCCATGAATATTTTTGAAAGTAATGAGGTATTTATCTACGGCTTCTTAGACGATGATAAAAAAAAACACGGCTCAGAAATAAATAATGTAACTGTTTTAGGGCCGACAGATGAGCAGGGTTTTTTGAAATTAATTGGTCAGAAAACGGAAGCTTTTATTGCTATTGGTAATGCTGCTGAACGGAAAACATTGGTGGATATGCTAAATACCGAACGAAAAGTGATGCCTGTAAATGCTGTTCACGCCCGAGCGTACGTTGCGGAAGAAAGCACCTTGGGTCACGGGAATTTAATAGCTGCGAATGCAACCGTTAATCCTTTTTCCGAAGTAGGAAGTCATACAATCATTCACAGCGGTGCAGTTATTGATACCGACGCGAAAGTCGGTGATTTTGTTCAAATCGGAACGGGAGCAATGATTAATTCGGGAGTTACTATTGAAGAAGGAGCATTTATTGGCTCAGGAGTAATAATTGTGGGCGGTATTACCGTGGGTAAAAATGCCCGTATCGGAGCTGGTTCGGTAGTTGTGAAAGATGTCGCTAAGAACACAACGGTCTTTGGTAATCCTGCCGTAAAAGTTTAAGTATCTAAATTTAATAAGTCACCAATATTAGATGCCTCTTTGATGAGCCGTTTTCGCCGTAGAATGTTTTGGTTCAAGTGCCCGAGCCTCGCGGCTGGCTTGGGTAGATAGTAAACTACTTCGCAGTCTATAATCTGATATTTTTGGGTTAGCAAATCGTAAGTTATCACATCAATCTGATACTTGTGCTTTTGCCTAATTGGAACGATGAGTGGTATGTCAAAAAGTTGCTGACCGTTGAACTGAAGCGTAAGGTTGAGGTCGTAAAAGTCATAAATCAGTAATTCTCGCGGTACGTCCAGCATTTGCAGCCCTTTCACTACTAAATTCATCTTTTCGTACAAAACTTGCACTAAATCGTGCTGAACGCCATAGTTAAGCGTAGAAGTCCACTCCTTAGAAGTCACGTTGTAAAATTCTGTACAAGATTTCCCGAATGTGAGTTTATAATCAAAAGCCCGATAGCCTGGGGCAAAATAACCGGGATAAAAAAGTTGTACCCCCTGTTCTTTCGCAAATTGTATTTTATTGAGAATCATCACCGCTCCCAAACTGTACTTTTTGTAATCTGGATGGGCGAAACTGACAATTCCTGCTGCTGCATTTTTTCCCATATCAAAAACTCCCAACCCAATCAGGCGGTCGCCGTCGTAAGCCGCAACTTCGTACGTATTGAACGGGATAATATCCTGATAATCAAAAAGTAATTGATAGAGTGAACTTGCGGTATTAAATTCAATTCCCGTTTTATAATCTGCGTAAAGTTGTTCTTTTTCGTCGGTCAGTTCAAAGGGTTGAACTTTGAAAGAAAACCGATTCGTGGCTTTAATCTTTTTGTTCTGACTCTTAGATAATTCAAAGTCATTTAAGATTAACCGAAGCCATAACGCCGAGTACAATTTCCCATCGAAGTGCAGAAAGTTTGTATTGAAAATGGTTCTTCCCGCCCGAAACCAACCTTGTTCTAAGTAGTTATCGAGAAGGACGGCAGGAAGCTGTAAAGGTGTGTGTACGTCTGCAAGCATGCAGTATTAAAGTGCTTTATTGGTGAATTTACTATACAACCTCAATTTTGGGTATTTTGTGACGGAATTCTTAATAATTTCACTTATTTATTTATAATTGCTTAGTCGGCTAAGCAATTATTGATATTTCTGCTTAGTTAACACCACGTTTCCCAAACATTGATATAAACGTATTTTCCTTTCAAATTCTCTGACGTCAGCGTGTCGCCGTTCACGTCAATTAATTCAAAATCGGGGAGTTTTTGGGCGGATGCCGTAAACGTAAAAAATAGCAAGAAAATGAAATAGCAACTTTTTATTTTTAAAGGTTTTGTTTCGTGCTGAAGAGCGTAGGAATTGATTATCAGTTGGTAAGAACTAATATCACCTTACCCACGCCGGAAGCGTCATCTCCAAACCTAATATAGGAATGATGACGAAATATAGTAGAGCCGTTAGAAGAATTATCGACATCAGATTTAACCCCAGTCCGCATTTCGCCATTTCGGGAATAGTGACTTTTCCACTCGCGAAAATAACTGTATTTGTTCCCGTTCCGGAGGGCATCATGAAGGCAAACGAACAAGCAAACGTAGCCGGAATCATCAGAAATAACGGATTAATTGATGCCGCAACAGCAACCGCTGCTAATACGGGTAAAAAGATATTTGCTGTGGCGGTATTCGAGTTTACTTCTGTCAAGAAAATGATGAATGTGGTAACAATTAACAAAATTATCAACGGTGAATAATCGCCGATGAAATTCATTTGTCCGCCAATCCATTCGGCGAGTCCAGTTTTTTGGAAGCTTCTCGCAATGGCGTAGCCGCCACCCACAATCATTACAATCCCCCACGGAACGGACGATGCTTCTTTCCAAGTCAAAAGTGGTTTTCCGGTCTGCTTATTGGTCAACGCAAATAAAAATAATGCTCCAACAACCGCCACGGTAGAATCGTGAACGTAATCTGCAACGCCCAATAGCGAACCCCAGCCCTGAATTCGGAACGAGCCGAAGTCGAAATCGCTGCGAAATATCCAACCTAATGCGGTGAATAAAAATACGGCGAATGCTTTCTTCTCTCCGTCAGACATTTTGCCGAGCGTTGCTAATTCATCACTAAATGTTACTCTGTCGAATTGGACAGTATTGGTAATTTTGAAGTACTTTATGATGTAAAACCAAATCAAGGGAATAAATAAAACGACAATCGGAAAGCCTATTTTTATCCACGTAAAAAAGTTGATCTCGGGAGCGGCGGGGAACAACTCACCGACAATTCCCGCAAAAACCATGTTTACGGGTGTTCCGATAAGGGTTGCCGTGCCACCGATACTGCACGCGTAAGCCGTGGAAAGCATTAGGGCAAGTCCGAACTGCGAAGTCTCGTCGGCTTCATCGGTTTTACTGATAACTGCCGTAGCAATTGGAAGCATTAACAGCACAACGGCGACGTTGGCAATCCACATGGAAAGAAACGCCGAGACAATCATAAAACTCAGGATGATGCGTTGCTGATTACTGCCCAGTTTTTTGAGCACAATGAGTGCTATACGTTTGTGCAATTGTTGCGATTCGATGACTTTAGCGATGAAAAAACCGCACAGCAGCATGATGACGTAACTGTGTCCGTAACTCTCGGCAACATCGCTTGTTTCTAGTACGCCTAAAAGCGGAAACAACGCCATCGGTACGAAAGCGGTAGCGTAAATCGGAATGGCTTCCGAGAGCCACCAAATCGCCATGAGAAGCGTTACGCCCACGGCTCGTTTGGCTTCAACGCTCATTCCGTTGGGCGTTGGCATGAATACAAACAGCAGACAAATGGCGATTCCGACCCAAAAGCCGATGCGTTGCGAAGTTGACATTTTTGAGTTATTAGGTTGAATAGGTGTGCGAAGTAACAACTATTTTGTAATATTCTTATTCAACCCCGTAATTTTCAAAAAGGATAATCGATAATTCCTTTGCTTTAAAAATTTTAATAAACGCTTTCTGTATGCAAAGGATAATTTTTTGCAGAAATTGGTTTTTGAATGAATCCAACAAATATCTTATGACTATTAATTTACGTACAAAGCTATACGCCGTATTTCTCTTTTTGACTCCTTGGGCTTCGTATTCACAGTTTAAACTCGTGGTGCATTTGTAGAATATTGAAAAGAGCTGTTCATTTTGGCTACTAAAAGCCGTATATTTATTTGACTAGCAATCATCTAAACACAAATGAACAACTTTATCGAAAGTTACGGACAAATT